>Ga0307978_1000028_pt1 | contig 127566 bp, 106 predicted proteins | sample OrgLakmetage1056_FD_203151 | JGI IMG/M metagenome (GOLD analysis project Ga0307978, IMG submission 203151) | Saline water microbial communities from Organic Lake, Antarctica - #1056 | ecosystem: Environmental > Aquatic > Non-marine Saline and Alkaline > Saline | place: Antarctica: Organic Lake... | reverse complement strand
AATATAAGGCACTTGAGAGTCGCCGCTGAAGGGATTTATAATTAAGAATAAAAAATAAATCCCTGTCAGAGCAGCTCCCTGATAGCTTTAACAAACAAAGAATAAAAACAAAGTCTGCAAGGCATTCATAACAGCTGCTTCCGGAACGCCGGAAGCCTGACCTTGTCGTGCCATTTGCAGACCATTACATTACAAAAATTAAGATCAATTAATTTATGAAAATTAGAGACTACTTTATTCTATTTATGGTGCTTTGCTGCCTGCCTAACTTTAGCAGTGCACAAACCACCTTTACCGCCCAGCTTAGCGGGCGCAACGAAGCTACACCAGTAGTCAGTCGCGCCTTTGGTCAGGTAACGGCCATTTTGGATGGCAATGAGTTGGAAGTCTCCGGCTCTTTTACCGGGCTGGAAGGCAACTTTGATGTCACTGTAGCAGGCGGTTCTCATATTCATACCGGTTACGCCGGAGAGAACGGTGGTATCGCTCTTCCTTTGAGCCCTGTACTTGGTATTCTGCTCAAGAGCGGTACGTTTGAGGCGGCAACCAATACCTTTATGCTGTCTCCGGAACAGGTTGATGCCTTGATGGACCGCAGAATGTACGTGAATATTCATACCACTGCCTATCCTGGCGGAGAAATCCGTGGACAGTTATTGCCGAATGGAGAGAACTATCATATCAACCTCATGGGTAGTAACGAAGTACCGTCTGTCAATACCGGCGGGCACGGAGCACTTGCCCTTGATCTGGTTGGCAACCAACTGACGGTCACGGGTGCTTTTGCTGATCTGGAGGGAGATTTTGATGCTTCTATTTTTGGTGGTGCCCATTTGCACCTTGCCCAGCCTGGTCAAAACGGAGGCATCGATATTTTGCTCAATGCAACCGCGGACGCCAATCTGAAAGGAGGTCTTTTTACGGCAGCAAATAACACCTTCTCTCTTGACCAAAGCCAAATGGAAGCACTGGAAAACCGGCGCTACTACGCTAACATCCACACTACTGTTTATGGTGCAGGCGAACTACGTGGACAAGTAGCCTCGGCGGCAGCTTCCACTGTTCTTCGTGCCCACTTGTCGGGCAGCAATGAACGCCCGGCTGTTACCAGTTACGCCACAGGCGTTGTACAGGCAGAGGTCGTTGAAGATACCCTGATTGCTTACGGTAGCTTTTCGGATTTGGAAAGCGCAGTAGCAACTGATATTGGTGGCGGTGCCCACATTCACGCCGGACAGGCCGGAGAAAACGGTTCCGTTTCCTTTGTTCTTTCCAGCGACTTAAATAACGAGATGACCGGAGGGACTTTCTCTTCAACAGAAAACCGGTTCTCACTAACTCCTGATGACCTAACGGCAATTTATGACCGTGGCTTCTACGTGAATATTCATTCTGTTGAACAGCAGGGTGGTGAAATCCGAGGTCAGTTATTGCCGGAAGCGCCAGTATATCTGACAGCTGTGTTAGGCGGCGGATTTGAAGCCCCCCCAGTGAATACACGTGCTTCTGGTGCGGTGAAGGCGGAACTGCGTGGCAATATGCTCACTGTATCCGGTTCCTTTAGTGGATTGAGCAGCGCCGTTGATATTAGCATCATTGGTGGTGCGCACCTGCATGCCGGTCTTCCCGGTGAAAACGGCGGGGTAGAGTTTCCGCTTGTTCTTGACTTGGATACAGATATGACCAGCGGCTCTTTCAGCCCGGAAATGAATACATTCGAATTGACAGAAGCTGAGGTAGAAGCGGTTATGAACCGGTCTTACTACGTTAATATCCATACCCTTACGAATGGAGGTGGCGAGCTGCGAGGTCAGCTTTTGGGAGAAGCCCGTTATTACATGAACGCTACCTTGTCAGGAGCATCAGAGGTGCCGGCCGTTAATACAACAGCTGCGGGCCAGGTGCTGATGGAAGTGCGTTCTGATAATGTGGTTAGCGTTGGTGCCTTTTCTGGTTTATCCAGCCCGTTCGATCCATCTGTAGTCGGTGGTGCCCATTTGCATGGTGCCCTTGCAGGGTCGAACAGCGGTATTGTGACGAATCTCTCCACGACTGTCGCTGGTGATGGTTTAAGCGGTAGCTTTGCTGCAGCCAACAATACAGTGACTTCTACCGCAACGCTGCGTGAAAGCCTCCGCAACCGTGCATTGTATGTCAATGTGCATACCGAGGATTTCGCAGGTGGAGAGGTACGTGGTCAAACATTACCTTACGCAACAGCGTACTTTACCACATCACTTGATGCTTTCAATGAAGTGCCGGTGGCGACAAGCCCGGCAACCGGGGGTCTGAAATTAGAACTGAACGGTGATCAACTTACCGTTACCGGTTCCTTTAGTGGACTGACTGGCGAATTTGATGAGAACATAGGCGGTGGTGCCCACTTGCACCTCGGCTTTCCCGGAGAAAACGGGGGCGTCGATATTGCAATCAATGCAACAGCGGCTATGGATAACTTATCGGGAACGTTTGAAGCGGTAAACAACACCTACTCGCTCACCGAAGAGCAAATTGTTAATTTGATCGCAGGCAATTATTACGCCAATCTGCACACCATGGCTTACCCAGGGGGCGAGCTGCGCGGGCAGGTGCTCAAGCAAATTAACTTTTTCCCCATTTCTGCACCTACCATCAACTTCCCGCCGGACGGGCTGGATTTCTTGCTGGAAGGTGGAGCAACTACTGAATTCTCGGCCACCTGGAGTGCGGCTACCGATGACAGTCAACTGGCTTATGTCTGGCAGTTGTCCACGGATGCTGAGTTTGAAAATATTGTATTCCAGCAAAATGTTGGCAATAACACGGCCTTTGTTACAGATTTTGAAACACTCGACGGCCTGCTCGGCAGTCTTGGTGTGGATGTAGGTACAGAGGTAACCGTTTATCACCGTGCAGTGGCCACCGATGGTGCTGTAGCTACAGCAGGTGCAGCTTCCGCCGTGAATATCACGCGTGGAGAAATTATGGAAGACCTGTTTGAGACTACGCTATCCGGTCATAATGAGGCATTGCCTATCCTGACCACCGCAACGGGTTCCGTATCGGCGTCTTTGTCCGGTAATGAATTGACCGTATCTGGTGGCTTTGAAGGGCTAAGCAGTAAACTGGCAGAGGAAATCTTAGGTGGTGCTCACCTGCACGCTGGCTTTGCTGGTGAAAATGGTGGAGTGCTCTATCCATTGAATATAGAAGTGAGCGATGACTCTTTAAGCGGTGCTTTCTTATCCGCTAATAATGTCTTTACGCTAAGCGATGAAGAAGTCGCTATGCTTCGTGCCCGTCAGATGTACGTCAATATCCACTCTGACAACTTCAGCGGAGGTGAGCTTCGCGGACAATTGACACCAGTATCCGAAGAGATTTACACCATGTCGCTGCTGGGCAGCAACGAAGTACCTTCGGCGGTAACTTCCGGTCAGGGTGCACTGGTGCTGGAAGTCGCTAATGGCGAACTAACGGTAAGTGGTGCTTTCTCTGGTCTTGAAGGTGATTTTGATGCCAATATCGCCGGTGGTGCCCACTTGCACATCGGGCAGGCGGGCGAGAACGGCGGTATTGAGATCGGTCTGAATGCCGATGTTGATGCTGAGCTGAACAGCGGGGTATTCCGTGCAGAAGATAATACCTTCATGCTGACCGAAGATCAGCGGGAACTGCTGAGCAACCGGTCAATGTACGCGAATATTCATACTTCGCTTTATCCTGGTGGTGAACTCCGCGGACAATTAGCGGGCACACCACGGGCTGTATTCCGGGCGCATCTGTCCGGGTCCAACGAAGCTCCCGCTGTGACAAGCATGGCAGGTGGTGCCGTTGTTGCTGAGTTGATGAATGATACGACCATTGTAGTTTCCGGTTCATTCTCTGGGTTGGAAAGTGCATTGAACGTCGATATTGCAGGTGGCGCCCATATTCACCTGGGTATGCCCGGTGAAAATGGCGGTGTGATCTTCCCGCTTTCTGTAACCGACGAAGGCGTCAGTGCCGGCCGGTTCCTGCCTTCAGAGAATACCTTTACGATTGATGGCAGCCAGTTGGAAGCCATGATGAGCCGTGGGCTCTATGTGAATATTCACAGTATAGACCAGCCAGCGGGCGAAATTCGCGGACAACTGATGCTGGAGAGCCAAACGGTCTTTACCGGTTACCTGTCTGGTATTTTTGAAGTGCCGGAAGCGGCTACTACGGCACTGGGTGCCGTACAAGCAGAGCTATCAGGTAACCGTATGACGCTTGCCGGAACTTTTGCCGGACTATCCAGCCCGGTAGCGACTGATATTGCCGGCGGCGCGCACATTCATACTGGTTATGCCGGACAGACAGGCAGCGTGGTTATTCCACTGGCAATCGACCTGAATGGTGACAACCTTGGAGGTACTTTTGCTGCGATGCCCAACACCTATCAGTTGGAAGAAGACCAGATTGAATTGATGAAAGACCGGGGCTTGTACGTGAATATCCACAGTACCGACATTCAGTCGGGAGAGCTTCGCGCACAAATCCTGCCGGAAGCCCGTACCTATTTTTATGCGCCACTAAGCGGTGCCAGTGAGGTGCCAGCTGCTAATACAACAGCCGATGGTGCATTGGCACTGGAAGTTAATCCTGGTCGGGTGACTGCAACGGGTAGCTTTAATGGCTTATCCAGTATGCTGAATGTTGATATTGCCGGTGGTGGTCATATCCACTTCGGTTATGCCGGTCAGAATGGCCCGGTAGCAAATGTTCTGAGCATATTGGCTGACGCTAATGGTACCAATGGTGTTTTCCGGGCAAGCGAAAATGCGATTATGGCGAGCGAAGGCTGGGTAGATACCCTGCGTATGCGCCAGTACTATGTCAATGTGCACTCCCTGGACTTCCCGTCCGGTGAGGTGCGTGGGCAGTTGCTTCCATTGGCAACGACCTACTTTACGAATAGCCTGAGTGGCTTCAATGAAGTACAACCGGTCGAATCGGAAGCTGTCGGTGGTATCAAAGCTGAACTGACAGGAGAAACCCTGACCATAACTGGTGCTTTCTCCGGTTTGGGCAGTGCATTCAACGAGGACATTGCCGGCGGTGCTCACCTGCATATTGGTGGACCCGGCATGAACGGTGATGTAGACCTGGGCCTTATGCCAACCATAGGTGCCGATCAGACGAGCGGTACCTTTACTGCAACGGACAACACTTATGCCTTAACTAGTGAGCAGGCGGCAACGATCCGCAGTGGTGCATACTATGTCAATATCCACACGACTGATATTCCATCCGGAGAATTGCGTGGGCAGGTGTTGACAGAAATTAATCGTTTCCCATCGGCTGAAGCTGAAATTACAGCACCAATGGACGGTGCTGCAATTACGATCGAAGGCGATCCGGAGACACCATTTGCACCAACTTGGTCTGCAGCTAGTGACCGCGATGAGCTCGCTTACGTATGGCAATTAGCAGCCGATGAGGAATTTACTGCCGTATTGGTTCAGCAAAACGTAGGCGCGGAGCAAATCTTTGAAACCACCTTTGGCATAGTCGACCAAATACTGGACGACGCTAACGTGGCGGTTAATCAAACGGTTACCCTTTACCACCGCGCGGTGGCTACTGATGGTAGCGTGGCAACTCCTGGTGCTTTCGCAACAGTAGCGTTGACCCGCGGTCTGATTACCTCCACCCTTGACCCTGAGGCACTGGGCTTAGGCATGACCGCTTTCCCAACAGTGACCCGCAGTAACCTCACGGTGGAGATGTCCAGCCAGGAAGCCTTCGAAGGCCAACTGATGATTAATAACAGTAACGGGCAAACCATTAATATTATGCCTGTGCAGTTATCTTCAGGTACGACCACTGAGCAAATTGATGTGAGTCGGATGCCGGCAGGGGCTTACTTCCTGCGCTTGATTATCAATGGTCAGCCCATTGGTGCTGCTCGATTTATTGTAGAGTAAAAGCTGAAAGTGGAGAATTTTTGTTAGGAATGCAGAAGAGATAAGTTATTCTATTCTCATTCCTTGATAGAAGCCGGTAGTGCCTTTGGGTGCTACCGGCTTTTTTAGATGAGGAAGTGGTCAATGGAAAAAGGAACGCCAAGCATGGCAGCAGATAGAGCTTCCGTATGGCGGCCTTTTCCCGAAAAACGCAGTTGATAGTTTGGTAATGAGCCGGCAGGGGCCTGTAGGCCTTGTTCTGAAAGTACACGCACAAGTTGCCGGGCTACTGCCGGGGCAGGGTTGATGAGGGTGCGGTCAGCGCCAATGATATCCTTGATGAGCGGAGCCACAAAAGGGTAGTGGGTGCAGCCCAGCACAAAGGTATCTGCGTTTTGAGCCAGCATGGGGTGGAGAATGCGTTCCAATAACTGCCGGGTAGCCGTAGTATTCAGCTCGCCGGCTTCGATGCGCTCTACCAAACCAGTACAGGGGTCTTCAATCAGGCGTACCTCGCTGGCGTAGCGATGCATGAGGGCGGTATAGCGCTGGCTTTTGAAGGTGCCGGCTGTAGCCAGTATGCCCACCACGCCTGTTTGAGTAGCCTTAGCACCAGGTTTTACGGCCGGTTCCATACCTACTATCGGGACCTTCGGCCAGGTTTGGCGCAAGGTACCTAATGCAGCGGCAGAAGCTGTATTGCAGGCCACTACAATAGCTTTGCAACCTGACTCGATCAGGTAGCGGGTAACATCAAGGCTGTATTGACGGATAGTAGCAGCAGGTTTGTTGCCGTAAGGGACACGGGCGGTGTCTCCAAAGTAGAGAATGGATTCATAGGGGAGGGCATTGATAATGGCACGGGCGACCGAAAGGCCGCCTATGCCAGAATCAAATATACCGATGGCTTGGCCTGGCATTGCCGTTGGCTTAATTAGCCAGCTTAGCTTTCACCAGGTCATTCACATTTTGAGACTCTTCTGCAAAAAGCAGTACGTTCTGATCGAAAATGAACTGAAATTCATTTTCTTTAGCTACGTCTTCAATGGCTTGATTTACTTTTTCGTAGATCGGGCCAAGCAGTTCTTCGCGCTTATCAGAAACCTGCTTGCGCATGTCTTGCTCGAATTGCCCAATCTCCTGCTCGCGAGCTTGTAATTTCTGAGCTTCTATTTCCTGCTCCTTAGGAGACATTTCGCCACCCTGTACTCTTTTTTGCAGTGCAGTATAATCCACCTGTAGCTGCTCAAGCAAGGCCTGGCCTTTCTTTTGCAACTGCTTTTGCAGTGCTTCCAGGTTGGCATCTGCCTGCTTAACGTCCGGCATATCAGCGAGGATAGCTGCAGAGTTGACGTAGCCAAATTTCTGAGCTTGCATAGTGACAGCAGAAGCTGCGAACAAGGCTAAAAGACAAGTGATTTTCAACAAACTTTTCATTCGTATGCGGTTTGAATTTATATTGGATCAAAAGTTGATCTTTGTTTTTGCGGGTGCAAAAATAAGAATTTCGTGCTTTTTTTAGCTGAAATAGCCAATGGATCCTTGATTTACTTCAGCTTCTTCATCACATCCTCGGTTTTATCGTAGGATGGATTGGAAAATATCATGCCAGCGCCGCTGGATTTGTCAAAAATAAAATCATAGCCGCGTTCTTCTGCATACTCTTCGATAGCAGCATAAACGCGCTCCTGAATGGGGCGCACCAGGTCCTGCCGCAGCTTGAATAAGTCACCTTCCGGGCCAAAACGGGACTTCTGCAGGTCGCGCACTTCCTGCTCCTTGGCCATAATCTCTTCCTCACGGCGCTGGCGCTCGTCTTCACTTAGAAGGACTTGCTCAGCCTGGTAACGGTTGTACATCCCTTTAATTTTATCGTATTCCTGGGCGATTTCCTGCCGCCACTGCTGCGCGGTTTTGTCAAGGTCGCGCTGTGCGGCCTGGTATTCGTCAATGCTTTCCAAGATAGTATTGACATTGACATAAGCGATGCGCTGCGCAAAGGCAGTGAAGGTGCCTGCCGCGACGATCGCGAGGGTCAGCAGCGCCTTCTTAAATGATAACTGGTTCATATTTTCGTTGTTTTTGATTTTTTGACGAATGTACGGAACACAAATGCATAACGCAACACCTGGCTATTTGGGTGCCTTCGCAGCCAGTTGTTTAACCTCGATTTAACGCGTAGCGCATTTTTTAACACGGGCGCAACAATTGCCCCCGGCATGAGTGTTACACAGGTCAATAGTATTTAATTATGGCGACATCCCAATCTGTTACGACGGTTACTTTTTTTCGCTACCACTCCTGGGCCAACCGCTGGTGGGGCTTCAAGCAAATGGGGCTGGCCGGTGAAGTGCTGGATCAGGTGGACGGGCTCCGCTTCCACAAAATGCTGGGCAGTGGGGCAGGCAATGGCTTCAGTATCTGGCCCAATTTCGGGGTTTACGGCTTGTTGGCCGTCTGGGATAGCGAAGGCGCTGCGGAGCGTTTTTTTCAAAAGCACGCGCTGTTCGCAGAATCCCGGGAGCGCTGTGCCGGCTGGTGGACCGTCTACATGGAGGCCGCCAAAGTGCACGGGGTGTGGGAAGGAGAGGTGCCTTTTCCCATAACAGCAGACTATGACCCGGCGCGCCCGGTGGCGGTCATCACCCGGGCTACGATTTATCCCCACCATCTTTGGCGCTTCTGGCGGTTTGTGCCCCCGGTGAGCCGCTCAGTAGAGGATAAGGAAGGGCTGTTATTCTCCGTCGGTATTGGCGAGCTGCCCCTTGTACAGCAGGCCACCTTCAGCCTCTGGCAAAACAGCGAGCTGATGACCGCCTACGCCTACCGCAGCAAATACCACAAGGAAGTGGTGCGCCGTACTCGTGAACTGGGCTGGTACAAGGAGGAGTTGTTCTGCCGTTTCCACCCTTACCGCACGGAGGGAGACTGGGAGGAGGGGCGTACGCCGGCTTCGGTGTTGGCTTTCGCGCCTTAAAGCTTTGTGTTAATGCAGGTTATGTCGAGGGCACGGCTAAAAAGGCGCTATGGTTTTAATATCATTTTTGTTTGCGGATGTACATTGTTTATTGTACTTTTATAGTGTTTTACAACCATGCGCTCTATGAAACTCATCGAACAATTAAACCAATTAAAACGGCTTGATGCCCTCATCCGCCGTAAAGCTACGGGTCGTCCGATAGACTTGGCACGAAGGTTTGACGTAAGTGAACGTACTATGTACAATTATCTTGCAGGCTGTGAGCGTTATCATTTTGACCTCGACCCCTATGTTCAAAACGTAATTGGCGATTTGGTAGAACTTGAAATTACGCAGGGCTGCTGTAATAAGCAAGAAGTTGGTTGCATCCAAAATCGAGGGCTAACCAATACCTGGAGCCACTACCTCTACATTAATGGGATTTCAAATGCCAGTGTTGATTTTCAATTCGGTGTCCCTTTTGATGTGGACAGTAATAACGGAACTGATCTTCCAAACGATGGGTCAGAGGCGATTGCCCTAACACCCAATGGGCCTGCTCTTGGAAAAATCACCACCTCAATTTTGCCTGTAATCTCCTCCAGTGAGCCACTTGATGAAATCACTTATAATATTTACGAAGTAGAATGTAGCACTGGATTTAATGAGGCTTTAGTGCTGTCGAATACGGAATCATTAAACGGTTTAACCCAGCCTGCCGCCTATAGTTTTGCAAACTTTGAGGATGCGAACGGGGACGAGTATTTCCTGGATGACAATAATCATCTCGGGAAATGTTTCAAAGTAGAATGCGTAGCTGCTAATAATTGTGGGGAAGTGTCTGCCTACAGCTATTTCACAATAGATCCCAATGAAAATTTTCAAGGAGGAGGGACGGGGCAATTTGTTCCTGTAGGAACCAATGGTCCGAATGGGGCTTGGGTTTACCCCAACCCTGTACAATCAGAGCTGTATGTCAATATAAGTGGTCTACAGCCGGGCTTGTCGGCTGAGGTGCTGGACGTAAATGGTCGTGCGATCACATCCTTTCAGCTGAATGATGTTCAAACCCGGTTAGATGTATCTGATTTACCCGGCGGGATTTATCTTATCCGGGTCAATCATCCCCAAATCAAACCATTGCGATTTGTCAAGCACTAAAATCCTATATGTTTTTCTGATAGCTTCGTTCTGCCCGGGCCAATTACCCGGGCAGAACCTGATTCCTAATGGTGACTTTGAATCGTTCGAGCAGTGCCCTACAGACGAAGGGCACTTCGAGGGGTATGCTACGGACTGGGTGACTTTTTTTGGCACGCCAAACTATATGAATTGTGATTATTTTGGTCAGAACCCTGCAATCCTACCTACTCCTCACAGCGGTACAGGTTTATCTTCTTGTGTATGGTTTGACAGTGATCCTACACCGCCTAATGTTACGCGGGAGTATTTGGCTTATCCACTTGAAGCGCCACTTCGCCCTGAGCGTTACTATGGAGCTTTCTGGATTTACACCTTGCCTTTTCAGGTCATTACCCAAAATTATCAGCTTCTTCTGACCAACAGTGCCGGTCTTGTCTTTGATAACGATGTCCTGCTGGCAGTGCCTGACCTGAGTAATACCGAGTTCCTTCCTACGGGGCAGTGGGTGAAAATAGGGGGGTGTTTTGAGGCAGATGGAGACGAGGATATGCTGGTGCTGGGCAATTTTACCCCGGACGAAGCTACTGTTTATCTTGACACAGTTATCGGCTTTACGGATTTTCACTTTGTTGATGATGTGAGCCTTTATCAGGTGGCATCGTTAGTCCCGGCGGACACGATGCTGCTAGCCGGGCAATCGTACTTTTTTGACACTACGGCCTACCGGTCGTATCAGTTGGAGGGAAGTCTGGTTTCAGGCGGCCCAATGATTTTTGAAGATCCTGGTATTTATGAGGCCATAGTTTTTCTGGATGAATGCGGGCAGATTGGCACCTTTACGATAGAGGTGCAGGATTGCTCGGGGGTAGTCAGCCGGTTTGATGACAGCGCTTTGGTATCAACAGACTATTGTGCAGAGGATAGACTGTCCGTTGTTTTGCCTGTCGCAGAAGAGGTTGAATACTATATTGGGCAACAGTTGGTTGCTGGCACACTTACATTGGATACACTTGGAGAAAGCAGTATTTATGCCATACATCCCTACTGTGGTGTTTTGGATAGTGCTGTGTACGACGGTTTAGATTGTAGTCAGGTAGAGCAAGGCTCCTGCTACTACATCCCCAATGCTTTTTCGCCCAATGGGGACGGAGTGAATGACCGGTTTTTAGTTCAGGGGCAATGTCAGGTGCAATCCTTCCATTTGGAAATTTTTGATCGCTGGGGTAGTCAGGTCTTTATCAGTAATGATATCAGCAATAGCTGGGATGGGTTTTGCAGAGGAGAGGCTTGTGGTGCTGGTGTATACACTTATTTTCTTTCGATTACTTTCCGGGATGGCTTGGCGACTTTCCGGCAGACCGGGTCAGGTGAGGTGCATCTGGTTCGGTAAGAGTAGACTTCTGGTCAAACGGAATAAACCATGTACATCTGTTTTCGTTATGTGAGTTGGTTAGCCTAAAAATGCTAATTTTTGCAGCGGCATACCTTCTAACTTGTTTGTACTACCTTATCATAACGAAAATTCACCCATGCTCGAACTCAACTATAAAACCTTCGGACAAGGCGACCCGCTCATCATACTGCACGGGCTGTTCGGTACACTCGATAACTGGCAAACCCTTGGTAAAAAGCTGGCGGAGCACTATACCGTTTACCTGGTAGACCAGCGTAACCACGGGCGCTCCCCCCACGATGAGGCACATACCTACGCTGCTATGGCCGAGGACCTGCATCACTTTATGGAGTCCCACTGGATCTTCAAAGCCCACATTCTGGGGCACTCTATGGGCGGCAAAACGGCCATGGCCTTCGCCCGCATCTACCCGGATATGGTGGATAAGCTGGTGGTAGTCGATATCGCCCCCAAAGCCTACGCTGGTGGACATGAGGAGATTTTCAAAGCCCTGCAAAGCCTGGACCTGTCCGCGATTGACAGCCGGGGAGAAGCCGAAGATGCCCTGAAGGCGCAGATCAGCAACCTGGGTATCCGGCAGTTTTTGTTGAAAAACCTGACCCGCAGCAAGTCTGGTGACTACCGCTGGAAAATGAACCTGGACGCCCTGTGGAGCCATTACCAGGATATCCTGGACACGCTCCCCGGGCAGCACCCGCCCTTTGAGGGGCCTACGCTCTTTGTTCGGGGGGGCAAGTCGGACTATATTCAGGATAGCGATAGCGCTGTGCTGGAGCAGTATTTTCCCAACTACCAGCTGAAGACTATCGAAAAGGCAGGGCACTGGGTGCACGCCGAGGCTCCGAAGGCACTACAACAAGCCCTGGAAGCGTTCCTGGAAGCGTAGTCAGAATCGAAATAAGCATCAACCAATGCCAGGCATTTACTTTCATATTCCATTCTGCAAGCAAGCTTGCCACTATTGCAACTTCCACTTCTCCACTTCCCTGAAATATAAGTCGGAGGTGGTAGAGGCGATGCTGCGGGAGCTGGAGTGGCGGGCTGCGTATCTGCCAGACGAGCCGCTGCAAAGCCTCTACTTTGGTGGGGGAACGCCCAGCCTGCTGAGCGAAGCGGAGCTGAACACTTTTTTTGAAGCGGTAGTCGGTCGGTTCCAAATCGCACCAAACGCAGAAATCACTTTGGAGGCCAATCCCGATGACCTGACGACCGAGAAACTGGCTGCATTGCGCCGTTCGCCCGTCAACCGGCTCAGTATCGGGATTCAGTCCTTTTATGAGGAAGACCTGACTTTTTTCAACCGGGCGCATAATGCCACCGAAGCCCGACAGTGTGTGGAACGGGCGAGGGCGGCTGGTTTTCGCGACCTCACCGTTGACCTGATTTACGGTGCCCCAACAATGAGTGATGACCGGTGGGCAGCTAACCTGCAGGCGGTCTTTGACGCAGCGGTCCCCCATTTCTCGGCCTATGCCCTGACTGTGGAGCCGCAGACTGCCCTGGACTACTTTGTACGTAAAGGTAAGGTGCCTCCGGTGGAGGAAGAGGCTGCTGCCCGTCACTTTGAGCTGTTGGTGGAAGCCGCCGGAAAAGCTGGTTATGAGCAGTACGAAGTGTCTAATTTTGCCTTGCCCGGGCGCTACGCGGTGCACAACAGCAGCTATTGGAACGGCGCTCCCTATCTGGGTATTGGTCCTTCTGCCCATAGCTTTGATGGTCCAAGCCGGCAGTGGAATGTAGCGAACAACGCCAAATACCTGAAAGCGATGTCGGCACCGGACCTGGCTACCGCTGAGGCACAGGGCCTCTTCGAAAAAGAAATCCTGAGTACGACGGACCAGTACAATGAATATATTATGACAGGGCTGCGGACCGCCCGGGGGGTAGACTTATCCGCGATTGAGGTGCGTTTCGGACCGCGTTACGCAGCACATTTTGCTGCAGGTGTTGCTCCTTTTCAGGCATCCGGACAAGTTAGGGAGGAAAGTGGGCGTTACTGGCTGCCCGGTGCGCATCGCTTTATGGCCGACGGCATTGCCGCTGCGCTTTTTTGGTAATTGAACGAAAACAAGGTTATGATTGATACACTTCGGGGAGTAACATTATGGGCACTATTGCAATGCGTGGTTTGGGCACAGGCCTTTGGACAAATTACGCCACAGTGGGTATTCGCTTCGGATATGCCAGAACAGCAGGCTTATCACTTGATGTATACCGTTGGTCAACAGCAGGGCGCCTGGGACTTTTCATTATCTGAATTGGAACAAGTGACTTCGGTAAGCCCGGGAGCAGCGCCTGAAGTCCTTGAGTTGAAGACTGATGGAGGAACCTACGGTTTAGCAAAAAACTGGGTATTGAATTTTGCAGGGGATACGCTACAGTCAGTCGTGTCTGGTGCTGGTCAGGCATGGGTTAAACTGCCGGGTACGGCTGGATTGGTATACGATTCTACTGCTTTTTATCCGGTCTTGTCTTCTACAATGGTAATGGATACGTTGTTATCTCTAATGCCTCAATTGTCACAAACCAGCGCGCGCTATCGTAAAACGCTGGTTAGCCGCGACGGGACCGGGCAGTGGGCTTACCTGCTCAACACCAAAGGCTGGCCAGTCGTGCAGGTTCGGTTGCAGGATGAGGCCCTGAAGGAATGGCTGACTTTTGAGTACCAATGGGAAGATAATGGCAGCTGGAGCCATATTGTGGTTCACAACCGGTTGTCCGGGCACAGACAACTGCTGGAAAGGCGCAGGGTAGCTGAAGGAGAGCCTGCTTCCGGCTGGATGGCAGTGAATGGCGGGGCAGGATACCGGCTATTGGCAGAGAATGGGGTGGCTCTTTACTGGGACGGCCGGAGCACTAACCCCACTGAAGGAACATGGAATAGAAAAGGGGCAATGCTAACGATTCAGATGGCGGATCAGCGAGAGGCACTTTCTGCTAAAGTAGCGGAGCTGCCCTGGGGCTGGGAAGCAGAGGTTGCCAATGGTGGAAAAGCGGACTGGGTATGGCTTACGGCTTTGCAGATGGAATCCAGAAGGCTGCAACGGTGGAGGGAAGCCGCAGAAACCGCCCATTTGGAGGAATTCACTGAAAAAGCACGGGTGGGGCTCCGGAACCCTGAAGGTCAGGAGGTGTTATCTGCTGGCTATGATGAAGTGGAGCCGGTACATCCGCATTTCACAATTGTAAAGCTGGAGGAACGTCTGGGGGTAGTCGGAGCGGGAGGCATCACTCTTTTGCCCATCTACTTTGAAAAGCTAGAATACCTGGGCGACAGCCTGCTGCTGGCGCAACGTCTCGGCAAGCAGGGCATACTGCACCTTTCCGGCGATACGGTTGTCGCTTTTGCTTATGAGCGGCTGATCCCCCGAAATGACACAAGCTACTGGGCATTTTCCAGCGGAAAGATGGGATTAATCAATGCCAGTGGCACTACGCTGATTGAACCCCGCTTTGACCTTATCGAACCCTTCCACGATGATCAAGCGGTGGCGGTGGTGAAAGAACAGACCGGGGTGATTAATGATTTGGGGGATTGGGTGATAGCGCCCGGTCAATTTACCAGTCTGACGGCGGTAGGTATCGAAGGGTACTTAGTGCAAACCGGGGATAATCTTTGGGGATTTACCAATCGGCAGGGGCGGGTCGTTATTGAACCGGAGTACGGGCACCTTAGGGCGTTAGCGCCAGGTATGCTTATTGCGCAGCAGGAAGGGCAGTTTGGGATGCTGAGTACTTCCGGGCATATTTTGGCACCCGTACGCTACCGCATGCTGAAAGGGTGTGGTGACTATACTGCTACGGATGCCTTCTGCCGGACACTGAGCGCGTATAACGTAGTCGGGCAATTTGTTTCTGACGATGCCTTTGGATATCTTGATGCACTAGGGCGGGCGCATCCACCGGTACTGCCCACTGCCCGGGAAATTGAAGCGACCTATCAGGAAAAGGAAGCCGGGCATGGGCTGGTTTTCACCTTTCCCAAGGGGTGGCGATTAGAGGAAAGCATTCAGAAGTTGTACAAGCAGGGCGACTACGGGCAGTCCCGCGTTGTCTATAAATTTTTGCCCGCTGAAGGGCAGGCGCTTTCGGATTGGGTAGCGGGTCAGGTAGCGGAAAGGTTGGAGAAAACGGAACTTGGCGGGCAGCCTGCGCTTACCTACACCGAGCGGGAGCGGGTCCGCTATTACGACTTTTTCAAAAAGCACCTTTATAGCTTGTCCCCGGACGGGCAAACGATAATTCACCTGGAATTTTCATGTAAAGAAGCTAATTTTCTGGAGAGCATCCCCCACTTGTATGAGATTCAGCAGTTGGTCCGTTTTGCAGAAGAATAGTGGATCACCCCGTAAATTCTGTTAGAGTGTGTTGGGATTTTGGCCTTCTCGTCGAAAACTTTCAATTTTTTGATTAGACGAGGCACGGAAACCGGAGTTTAGCCCTAGCTAAATAGCCTGTCCCGCAGCATTGCGGGAAGGATTTACGGAACGAAGTATAATCAAAAAAGTGTAGTTTGTAGACCGATTACTAAAGTCCCAACACGCTCTTACACCCAAGTCTTGCTTATTTGCACATGTGCTTCGTCCCTGAAATCCTAATATAGCTATGGCTATACTCCGGTTTTAGCTCCTCGCCCAAGCACAAATAAGCGGCGACTTAGTATAACGAAACTTACGGGTTGGTCCACTAGAGAAAAGAGAGCGGCTATTTTAATGCAAGTCATGTATAAAGGTCTATATTTGGAACTTCAAAAGTTGAAGGAAATCCGACTTTTGTTTAGCCTTTGGATTATGACGAATCGGAACATAAATTAAGTTTTAATCCTAATTAACCATAAACTTTTTACTATGAAAAGGCTAGTTTTTCTTTTACCTCTTTTGTTTAGCTTAATGCTCCTTAGCGATACGGCCTCCGCTCAGGAATACCGTACAGCGGTAGGGGCACGATTGGGCTATCCGCTTTCGGTATCCCTTAAACACTTCCTCAATGACAATGGGCATGCGGTGGAAGCTTACGTTGGTACCCGTGGCTGGGGCTACGGCCGGTGGGTCAACCTAAGTGTAGCATATCAGGTCCATAGCCCGCTGGAGATTGAAGGACTGGAAGGGTTGCACTGGTACTACGGCGGAGGTGCCACTGTTTATTTCTGGAATTACGATAGAGATTTTGTCTTTGACGATGACTATTCCTCCACGGCTATCGGGATACAGGGCTACCTGGGGTTGGACTATGCATTTGAAGATACCCCGATCAATATTAGTATCGATTGGATACCGACACTTGCCTTTAATGGCTATCTTAGAGGTTTCGGTGGTGGATATGGAAACATTGGCGTGCGATATATCCTGGCGCAGTAATATTAATGTCGTCAAGACGCTCTAAGATGGAGATACCCTGAAGCTCACGGGCTTCAAAACGTACATGCAAAAAAAGAAGCAGCTGAGGTACTTTCAGCTGCTTCTCTTTTTTGCAAAATTGCCAAATACGGATTCCGTTTGAATGGCTCCTTATATTGCTTTCGATACAGGCTGTTGGGTGCCGAGCAAATTATTGCGTAGCAAAGCCTCGAGGGATTCTTCCTGCTCAATTTGAAGCGCTGACCTGAGCCGGTACCGGGCCATTTCTACTGCCTTAACGCTAACATTGATGATTTCCGCAACCTCCTTATTAGTCAGTCCAAGTGCGATGAGCATAGCGTACCGGAGCTGCTTGTCCGTCAGGTTAGGGACCCTGCGAATGAGCGACCGTGAAAAGTCAGGATAGAACAATTGAAATTCTTTTTCGAATTGCGGCAGAACATCTTCTTCAATAAAGAGCTGATGGATTTTGCGTTCCAGGTAGTCCGGGCGTTTGTAGTATTTGGCAACCGCCTCACTGACCTTTGGTTTTAGGCTCGCTGCCCAAAGGCTCTTGTCGAGTACCACTGTTTTTTGATACTCCAGTTGCTGCTGTGTCTGCTTTTGTTCCTGTGCCAGGCGCTTATTACGTTCTCGAATAGCTTCTTGTCTTGATTTGGATTGCTGCCGGTATTGCCAGTAGCTAAACCCTAGCAAAAGTAAAGTTATGCCACTAAATGCAGCGGCCCAGGAGGTATAGCGGGTTCTTTGTTCGGCTACCTCTGCCCGTGCAAGGGACAGTTTTTCTTTGGCATCGGCTTTTTCTGCGCGCGTTCTGTATTCTTTTACCTCATAGGCAACTGCTATGTCTTCTGCTGCTCTGTTCTGATCACGCGCCTGCTGTTCAAGCAGGGCCTCTGAGTACAGCTTCTGATATTGAAAAGCCAGGGCCAGTTGTTCTTCTGACTTGTAAAGATCAGCAAGCGCCTCGTAAAACCGGGCTCTGTTTGTAGGCAGCGAATCTTCCGGGATGAGAGAAAGCCCTTTTTTATAGACCTGAGCAGCACTATCGGCGGGTTGTCCGCTTAGCTCCCTATACTGGCCAAGCCAGAAAAAGTGATCATAGATTGGAGTGATGTCCAGCTCAATATAATGTTCGGATATGGCATCCAGTATAGGGGCCATCTTTTTGTGAGCCCCCTGTTGGTGATAAAGCTCGAGTAAGTAGTAGTATAGCTCTTCCTGATTGATATCAAAGTTCATATTATCACCCAGGATCGTCCTCATGTGTTGCTCAGCCAGGTCCAGTTGCTTGGTTTGCAGGTAGGAATAGCCAATACTGCTATGCAGGAGGCGTTCAAGATATGGAAAATCGATTTCTTCAAGAGAATCCAGTAGGGGTTCCAATACATTTAGTGCCCGCTGATATTGCTCCCGCACGTTATGTACCACCCCTATATTATGACGGATCATTAACCGCCTGCCCGTTGCACCGGGGAGCGTGTCACGGATACTGTATTCAAGAGCCTGAGAAAAGTGCGCAATGGCATTGCCTGGCATCTCCAGTTCTAAATAACAAACACCCATGACAGAGAAAATATTAGCGATAGCATAGGGACGTCCATTCCAGTCCACTACTTCCAGCGCTTGCTCGAAGTAGTGAAGCGCTTGCCGGAAATTGCTCTGGAATAACTCAATATTGCCTAGTGTAGCCAGGTCGGTAGCTAATGTTTCTCGCATATCCGGCAACAAACTGTCCTGCTCTATAGCCAGGAAAATGTAAGCTCTGGCAGAATCAAATTGCCCCTTGTTGCTATTATGCTGCCCCATGAAGTTGTAAAAAAGTTGTTTGTATTCAGGGGTTGTAAGGTGGTGTTGCCGGAAATAGTCAATGAGGCAAAAGTACTGCTCGTCTTCTACGCGCATTAAATCATACATCCTCATAATGATATCCTTTGGGGCTTTATCAGCGATACTCTCCTCCTTCAACCAGTCTTCGCAGTCCGTAGGGCTGGCTAAAAGCGCAATCGGGAAAACAAATAGTGCTAATGATAAGAGCAGTGCATGGGAGTTTTGGATATTCATGGATTTGTTTGAGTTTAGTGTATGGTCTTGCTTTTCAAAGACTTAAGCATGGGTGTAGAGTACTTGTGTCTACATTTATCTGCGATTTAATTGACATTTCGAATTAGTATCTTTAAACTACATGAATATTATTTAAGAATTACCGCATTAACAAATAATACCTTCTTTTTTACCTGAATAAGGTAATTTTTAATGGATCGATCAACAATACTGTAAATCCCCCCTTTACGCTCAAGCCGATAAGAATTTTGTGCATTTATCATTACTTGATACCCGCTTATAGGGTGGGTATCTTTTTTGAACACTATGAACTCCCGACGCTCAGGGTTCTGCCCTGTTTTTCTTTCAGCAGCTTAACTAGGTTCTTCGGACTGGAAAAATCAATAGCGAGTGAGCTGATAACAAATGTCTGAGTTTTTTTTATAAGTTTTCCCTTTATTGCTAAAACAGGCAGCCCATTTCCTTTAAGAGAGATGGGCTGTTTATTTTTTTGCCTGCTTTTAATATTATTATTACCTTTGCCGGGCAATTTTGCGGACGTGCGTTCAACGACTGCAAATAATTGTTTTGATCTGATTATTTTTTTCACCAAAAGGGCATAATATTTCCGCCCTTAATTTTACAGTTCGTACATGATCATCATCAACGTAAAAGAAGGAGAGTCTATTGATCGTGCGCTCAAGCGTTACAAGCGGAAACACCGTAACGTAGGCGTAATTAAAGAATTGCGCAAGCGCAAGCAGTTTACCAAGCCTTCCGTTGAGCGCCGGCACGAGGTACTCAAGGCTCGCTATAAGATGGAGAAGGAGATAGCAGCGGAATAGAAACAGCGGGGTACGCTCATCTTTTCCTTGATTACTTTTCCGCTTTGTGTATGATTCTGGTACAGAATCGTATTCTGACTTACAAAAACGGATATAAGAAAAGGTTTCAAATGCTGCGTGCATTTGAAACCCTTTCAAGTTTATAGACCGTTTGCCCGTCGTCTCTCTTTCCGGATCTACCGTACAATCTGTATGTCGCCCTTGAATAGCACAACCACCCCGTCGATAAACTCTACAGTTGCAAAGTAGGCATAAACGCCAATCTGTGCCGGTTCTCCCTTGAACCTCCCGTCCCATCCTAGAGCCGGTATATTGGGCAGAAAGTTACGCTCATCGAATACCATCCCGCCCCAGCGGTTAAAGACTTTGAGTTCCTGAATTTCCCGGACACCAGGACCAGCATATACGGTAAAGCCATCGTTTCTACCATCTTCGTTAGGAGAAATAGCATTGGGTATAAATACAGGCCGGTTTTTGATGACCCGCACAGTGACCGAATCTATTGCCAGACAGCCATTCTCATCCGTTACCGTAAGGGTATATAGTGTCGTATTGACCGGGTTGGCAGCGGGGTCCTGACAGGTTGTGCAAGACAGAGAGTCCGGGGGCACCCAGCTGTACGTAACGTCAGGGTTGGAAACGCTCGCATCGATCTGCCCGATATAGCCCAGTTCAATCTGAATGTCAGTTCCTGCATCAACAATTAACTCGGGTGGTTGGGAAACTGATGCAGCTACAGTGGCCAGGCAACCATTGGCATCCATCACTACAAAATCGTAATTGCCGGCAGCCAGGTTGTCAAAAAGAGGGGAAACCTGAAAAAAGGCTCCGTCAGCACTAAACTCATACGGTGGTACACCACCTGTACCTTCCACCGATACCACGCCCGAAGTGTCTCCGAAGCAAAGTACATTCTGAATGTCTAATACAGATAACTCCAGTATAGCGGGTTCCGTAATCGTGGTGTCTGCTGATGCCACACAACCATTATCGTCGGTTACGGTATAGCTGTAGTTACCTTCTCCAAGGTCCGCGATAGTTGCCGCAGAAACTCCGGTACTCCATTGGAAGGCATAGTCGCCGGTACCTCCGGTAGGTACAGCGGTAATTACTGCATCGGCTTCTCCAAAACAGCTGATGCCTTGTACATCGAGGCCGGCAACGAGCAGAGGCGGATCTTCCAGCAGAATAGTAAAGGTACCTTCGCACAGATTGGCGTCTAGCGCATTAACCGTATAAATACCCGCACTTAGTCCGGTAATCATATTACTGGTTACGTACCCGTTGCCATCATTAAAATCGTACTGATACGGTGGCTGGCCATTGGCGATATTGATGGTGATGGAGCCGTCTGTAAAGCCGGTACAGGATGGATTGACCAGGCCTGGCTGCGCAGGGTCCAGCATAAGCTCCAGCTCTCGTACTGGTATAACCAGCTCCGTCAGGCAGCCGTTGGCATCGCGAATGACAACTTCGTAGTCGCCCACCGGCAAGCCGTCCAGGGTGTTGTCGTTTCCGAAAGGCTGGCCGGCCCAGCTGTATTCATAGGGGGGCGTTCCACCTGTGACCAAGAGCTCAATGCCGCCGTCTGTACCGCCGTTGCAGGTCGGCATGGTGATGAGGGTGTCTACATCCAAAGGCGGTGGACTGCCCACGGTATAGGTCAAAACGGAGTCACAGGTGAAGTCATCGGTAATCGTTACCGTGTAGTCGCCGGGCGCAAGGTCGCTAAGGTCGGGGGTGTCCTCTCCGGTACCCCAGTTGAAAATATAGGGTGGCGTACCGTCGGCTACAGTGAGGACTATGGCGCCGGTACTATCGTCGGGGCAGAGCACATCCGTAATGGCCTCATCGATGGTGAAACTGCTTTCGCAGCACTGCACGTAGATGGTTTCCACATGGGAGACGATGCAGCCGTCTTCCGTTAGCACCCTGAGCAGGATGTTTTTGAGGCCGGGGCTGCTGTAGCTCACATCGTGCGGCCCCTGCCCGGTGGCTGTAGACGGGCTGGCATCTTCCCCAAAGGTCCACTCCCAGCCGCTGAGCCCACCGATAAAGCTGGACTCATCTATAAAAGTAATACTGTTCTCCAGGCACAAGGTATCAAGCTCGGGCTCCGTTCTGAACTCTGCCTCCGGGCCGAGGAAGGTGCCGGTACCACCGAACTCGACGGTGAAACCATTGCCGGACTGACTGAAGTTATTCACTACGAGTGCGTAGCTTACGCCCGCTTCCATGTCAATCGGGGCAACAAAGTTGTCATCTCCCGGATCACAGCCACAGTTTTCGCTCGTATCCTCTTCTCCGTCTGCCAGGCCGGTAGCACCGGTACAGGGCTCCCAAATCTCAAAATCGGCTCCTACTAGCTCACCGGAAGCCATGCACCGCAGGTCAAATTTGTCATCGCAGTCATTCACGCCGTTAGGCAGCTGATAGAGAATAAAGTCGAGGTCATCCGCCGGATTAAGTGGGTTGAGGGAAAAGGTGAGTGAGCCCGCCTCGTCACAGGTCCATTTGTACCAGGCTGATCCACTCTCGCTGAGCTGGCAGGAAAATGTAGAACAGGCGGCATCCCCGATTTCGTTAGGGTCATTTCCTACACCAGTGACCTGCTCTACCGTAAACGTGGATTTATCGCAAAGGATGACACCGGTGTTGCAATCACTGGAAGGATCCGGAATTCCATTATAGTTGTTGACACAAAGCTGAAAGCTTCCCTGGTTCCCGTTGCGGGCACCCACCTGAATATAGTAGGTCTGCCCGATCTCCAGGGGGGCGGCAAAGAGTTGCCCGCTGCCGGTTCCGATGGCATCCGAAAAACAGCCGAGCTCGGTGAGCAGCCCGCATTCCCCGCTGTATAGGGCAAACTGTGGGTTGTTCAGGGTGCCGCCGTTGCTTTGCCCGGTAGCGCCGGCTACACTTACGTTTACAGTAGTGGCTTCTGCCACAAAGGAAAACCAAACGTCAAAGTTATCTTGATTATTCGGGAAGCAGCCGGTCGTGAAGCCGGAATCTGTAAAACTGGCGTTGGAGTAAGCACCGCCTTCTGAGCACCAGCTGCTGACGTTAGACAAAGAGGTGGCGGTGCTGCAATCCTCGCCCTGTGCGAGCAGCCCAAGTGGCGCCAACAGTACAAAAAAGTATAACAGGCTATTTTCTTTCATCGCTTTTATTTGTGTTATCGGGTAAGCAGCGCATCGGTCTGAAATTGACGGACTGTACCATCAATAAACCAACCTTCTGCAATACAGGTATATACACCACTTGGCGAAATCTTGTTCTCCTGCCTTCCGTTCCATTCTACAACGGTATTTTGCCCGTTTGGATTTTGCGCCTCAAAAACCAAGCCCCCCCAGCGGTCAAAGACTTGCAATTTTAGCCAGCTTTTTAACGCAGGGCCACCCAGCGGCCTCCAGGTATCATTTATACCGTCGCCATTCGGCGAAAAAGCGTTGGGTAAATAAACCGGATATGCCGGAATAACTTCCAAAAGTACAGAATCTGTTGCCATGCAGCCACTTTCATCCATTACTGCAAGGGTATACATCAATGGGGTAGTGGGTTGGGTTACATCTGGTGACCGGCAATCCGTACAGGATAAAAAAGTGCCGGGCGACCAGCTATAAGTTGGATTGAGGGCATTTGTCATTGCATTCAGCAAGCCATCGTAGCCCAGCACTACTGCTGCTGACGACTCAATCTCAACGGTAAGAGGCTGGGGGGCGGGCAGGTTGGTGTTGACAATAGCCGTACAGCTACGACTATCGGTAACGGTAACGGTGTAGCTCCCCGCTGCCAGACTTGTGAAAAGGGGCGTGCTTTGAGCGGATTGACCACTGAGTTCATAATTGTAGGGAGGTTGCCCGCCGGCTGCGCCAGCTAGTATGTATCCGTCAAGTCCCCCGAAGCAACCCGGGCCTGCCAGTGAATCAATGAATGCTTCAATGGCTGATGGATCTTCCATGCTGTAGGTGATTTCCGCCAGGCAGCCATTTTCATCAGTAATGGTTAAGGCATAGTTGCCGGGTGGAAGGTTGTTGCGCTCGGGTGCTGTACTGCCGTCTGCCCACTCAAATGTATAGGGCGGAGTGCCTCCTGAAGCCCCGGCAGAGAGCACACCATCTGCTGCCCCATTACATGATATTAGGGTAGGCTGCAGGTTCAATTCAATCGGGGGTGGTGCTTCCAGGTCAACACTAAATTGCCCTTCACAGAGGTTGGCGTCTAGCACTGCTACCGTATAGGTGCCAGCAGTAAGCTCGCTGAGGGCACCAGAAGCCACATAGCCATTGCCGTTGCCAAAGTCGAATTGGTAAGGCGGTAAGCCATTCGCTATAGCGAGTGTGATCTGGCCGTCGGCGAAACCAAAGCAAGAGGGAGCGGTACTATTGGTCACCTGCGGATCTAAGATAAGCTGCAGCTCCTGCAAGCTGATCTCAAGCGTGTCTGTACAGCCCACTTCATCTTGTATGGCAACGCTGTATTGTCCGGCTATCAGGTTGCCAAGCGTATTACTTGTGGTGAAGGGGGCGCCGTTCCAGGCAAACATATAAGGAGGAGAGCCGCCCGTTACGCCAAGGGTAATGCTGCCGTCCATCCCGGCATCACAACTCGGCAAACTCAGGAAGGTGTCAACTTCGAAAGGCTGGGCTTCCGGAAGCTCTAGTGTACGAATGGTTTGGCATTCCGAAGTGTCGGATATAGTAACGTTGTAGGTGCCTGCTGCAAGGTTTTCGAGTGGATTGCTCGCAGAGCCACCCTCCCACGTAATGAAAAATGGCGGACCTGAGGAGCTTTCTATCTCCAGCGCAATGGAGCCATCGGTCTCGCCCGGGCATGAGGGGCGCTCGAAGGTGGGGGTGATCATGAAGTCATCGGTACAGCACAGGACTTCCACAGGGAGGATTTCAGTAGAGGTGCAGCCCTGCTCTGTGGTTGCACGAAGCAGGATCAACTGAGTACCTGCATTACTGAATGCCACGTCATGGGGACCGGGGCCAGCCGCAAAAGCCGGTGTGGCACCTGCACCAAATTCCCACTGCCAGTCTACCACAGCCGCACTACCCGGTGGTGCAAGCCCGGTAAAAGCCAGTAAACTATCCTGACATACCTCTTGCGCCTCTGCTGCCAGCCGTTCCTCTCCGCCCACGAAGGAAGCTGAACCTCCAAAAGCGACCTCGAAACCAATGGTCGTCTGGGAAAAATTATTGACCATCAGCCCGTAGGTTGCCCCTTCTTCCATTTGGATGGGCGCCAGGAAGTTATCCTGCCCGGGCCCGCAACCCGGTGGTTCAGAAAAGTCCACCGCACTTTCGCTTAAGCCGGTAGGGCCAAAACAGGAAGAAGCCATGCAGCGGAGCACGGTCTTCCCGGAGCAGTCCCCCGGGCCATTGGGGAACTCATACAGCACAAAGTCTAAGTCGTCCGGTGCATTGATGGGGCTGAGGGAAAAGGTCAGTTCGCCATCCTCCGCCGCGGTCCAGACAAACCAGGTGGAGAAAGTTTCCACAGGAGACCCGAAGATATTCAAACAGCCGGCATCATCGGCTTCCGTAGGGTCATTGCCACCATTAAGTACCTGCGGGATGACAAAGGGGTCCTGATTGCATATCACAGCGGCTTCCGGGCAGTCAGAAGCCGCCATGATCTCGCCGGAGTAGTTGTTGATACAGAGCGAGAAACTTCCGGTGATCACCCCCTGCACTTGTAAGTAATAGGACTGCCCCAACTGAAGGCCGTTCTCAATAGCCTGTAGCGAGAGGCCATTGCCGGTTTGGCAGCTGACTTCGGTTAGTTCATCACAGTCGCCTGTATATAAAGCCATTTGAGGCTGGGAGAGTTGCCCGCTCAGAAAACCACCAAGAACGGAGACACTAAGCGAGGGGGCAATGGCGGTAAATGTAAACCACACATCGTCTTCTGCTGTAAAGCAGGAAGGCGCAGGGGATGAACCTGCCGTGGCTTCAAATATTGTAAATTGACCCTCCTGTGAACACCAGTTGACCGGTTCTTCTATGAGAAATGCATTGGCACATTCGTCATTTTCGGGCTGCGCTGTTGCCCATAGGGTGGGCAGGCACAGTACCAACAGGAACAAAGCTTTTATCGTTTTCATAGCGTCGGATGTGATTCGCTGGAAAGTTAATAAATAAAATACTGGTATGCTGAGTACACTGTAAATTAAGTTATTTCGTGTTTTGGGATGGGAGTTTTGGTGAAAGGCAAGGCGCGAGGAGTGAGGATAGCCGTAGCTACCTGATCGATCGAGCAACGCAGCATTTCGCCAAAAGGCACTGTCGAAACTGAACATTACTTAATTTACAGTGTACTGAGCCAGCTTGGTCGGCTACTTTCCTGAACCCTTCGCTTTTTGTACCTTCGTGCCATCATGATTAAAAAGCATATTCCTAACAGTATCACCTTGCTCAACCTGGTTTTTGGTTGCTGTGCGCTGATCAGTATACTGCACGGTCAGTATGTGGCTGGATTTGGCTTCATCGTAGCGGCGGTAGCGGCCGACTATGCCGACGGGCTGGTGGCCAGATTGCTGGGTGTGCATTCGGAGCTTGGGAAAGAACTTGACTCCATTGCTGATACCGTTTCTTTTGGGGTAGTGCCGGGGGCGATCTACTATCAATTGTTGTTGGTGGCTCTGGACAAGGAAGGTACAGGTGCCTTGGTCTACGCAGCGGCGCCGGGCTTTCTGCTTTCTGCTTTTTCCGGATTTCGGTTGGCTAAGTTCAATCTCGATACCCGGCAGACAGATGGGTTTATTGGTTTGCCGACACCCTCAAGCACCATGTTTGCTACCGGACTGATGCTCATTTACGCACTGGACAGTTATGGGATGGGACATTGGGTGGTCAGCAGCCCGATGGCGCTCTATGCTTTAGTTGTGCTGCAGTCTTACCTGCTGGTGAGTGAAATCCCGATGTTTGCCCTGAAATTCAAGTCCTTTACATGGGCGGGCAATGAGATTAAATTTATTTTTGCAGCTATTGCTCTGCTGCTGCTCCTGCTGACACGGGAAGTCGCATTCTCAGTGGTCGTCGTGCTATATGTTGTTTTTTCTGCCTTTCGGCACTTTGCAAAACCAGGACCGTAAACTAACTGTATATGCTCCACCTCATCCCTACGCCTATCGGCAACCTGGAAGATATCACACTACGGGCATTGCGCCTTCTGAAAGAGGTGGACCTCATTCTCGCCGAAGATACCCGCACCTCCAGGAAGCTATTGAGCCACTACGATGTTGAAACTCCGCTACGTGCTTATCATGCGCACAACGAGCATAACATTACCGAAGGGCTGGTCGATCAGCTAAAGGGTGGTACTCACATGGCGCTGATTTCGGATGCAGGTATGCCCGGTATTTCTGATCCCGGCTTTCTGCTCACACGTGCCTGTGTGCAGGCAGGGGTGCAGGTAGAGTGCCTGCCGGGGCCTACTGCTTTTGTCCCGGCACTTGTCGCCTCGGGGATCCCCTGTGATAAGTTCCATTTTGAAGGCTTCCTGCCGCACAAGAAAGGCCGTCAGACCCGCTTGGTTTACCTTGCCGAACTGCCCGTTACCTTCGTGCTTTATGAATCTCCTTATCGTTTAGTCAAATGCCTGAAGCAGCTGTCGGACCACTGCGGAGCAGACCGGCTGGCATGCGTGGCCCGTGAATTGACCAAAATGCACGAGGAGGTCCGTACTGCCACCCTGCAAGAGCTTATTGACTACTACGGCGCTCAGGCTAAAGTAAAGGGGGAGATCGTAATGGTAGTGAATGGTAAACCTGAGTAGTACTAAGCTTCACGGGGCGGGGCCTGATCGTCGCCTTGCCCGGAGGCGTCACTGGAACTATCTTCTGTACTTTCATTACCTGTTGTTGGGCCAATAGGTAAGGGCTCGGAGGTAGAGGCTGCCGCGATTTCCATCTGCTCATCTGAGCTGAAAGGCAAGTTGTCGTTTTGTTCCTGGACTTTGCGGATGTTAGCCATCGCATTGGCTGCGACGAGCCGCATGAGGCTGGCTACGCCCGGATCGGCATCCGTATCCGGTGGTTCTTGCTCACCGCGAAACCAGTTCACTACAGCTTTTAGCTCGCTCCACATCATGGACAAAGTTGTTTTTCTTTCAGGAAACAGTACAGGCAGGCGATAGTTGAGGTGACTATTTAGGCGCTAAGCGTCTACAGGAAAGATCAATGTGGAAAGCCCGGTTTTGCCACCTGAAAAACAAACCGTATTTTAACACCATAATTCAACCATAAAAAAACAATATGGAAGCGAACTTAATGAATCTGCTGCAAGGCTCTTTGTCAGATGGCATGATTGACCAACTTAGCCAGCAAATTGGAGGTGCCGAAAAGGAGCAGACAGCTGCTGCTGCTTCTGGTATCGTGAATACACTAATGGGCGCACTGGCTAAGAACGCCGAATCTACTGAAGGTGCACAAGCATTGAACCATGCACTGGAGCGTGACCATGACGGCAGCATCCTCAATAATGTAGTGGGAATGCTGAGTGGACAGCAGGCGCAAGCGCAGGACAACCGGATGCTCAACGGCTCCGGTATCCTGAATCACGTTTTAGGCAATAAGCAAGGTGGGGCAGTACAAATGATCAGTAAGCTCAGTGGCCTTGACTCTGACAAGACGGGTAGCCTGATGACGATGCTGGCACCACTTGTTATGGGCGCTTTGGGCAAGACGAAGAAAGAACAGGGACTGGATATTGCGGGCATTGCCTCTTTGCTTTCCGGCACCGTATCCGCTGAACGCGCGAACACATCCAACCCTGCGATCGACATGGCTATGAAGTTTTTGGATAGCGATGGCGATGGCAGTGTAGCAGACGACGTGGCGAGCATCGGCATGAAAATGCTGGGCGGGCTATTTGGCAGAAAGTAGGCACGAGCAACATGCCATATTAAGGTATTATAAAAAAGCCATCCGGAATCTCTTCGGATGGCTTTTTTCGTTCACCGTGAAGCCACGGTTTTTATGCGTTACTGTTTTCTTTCTTTTCAGCTTCCTTGCGTTCCGATGCTTCCATCCCTTCTTTTAGCTCACTTTCGAGTGAAGAGCGGGCAGTATTGAACTCCCGGATGCCTTTACCCAGACCACGCATCAGCTCAGGGATTTTCTTGCCGCCGAAAAGCAACAGGATCGCGAAAAGTACGACGAGCATTTCCGGGCCGAAGAAGTTGAACAACATTATAGTTTCCATAATGATCATTTTTAATTAGTGCAAAATTACGGCATTGTACCGTCCTAGTCAACCTGTTCTCGGTCATCTGACCGTAATAAGAGGCTTAAGTTTAGTGAAAGTAATGTATTTTATTTTTTTAGCCCAATTTCGCGTAGGCGTTCATCGAGATATTGCCCTGCAGTGATAGGCTTATACTGCAAGGGGCGTTCTGCAGTGATGCACTGTTCCAACGCACTGAGGTCCATTTCGGACTTCGGGTGGAGGAAGAAAGGGATTGACAGCCTTGGCAAGTGCCATTGTTCACGGGGCGGATTCACTACCCGGTGGGTGGTGGACTTCAGGTAGTTATTCGTCAGGCGCTGCAACATATCACCTACATTGATGACAATCTCGTTCTCTCCCGGCATTACAGGCAGCCATTCTCCTTCCTTATCGAGCAATTGCAAACCGCCGGCAGAAGCCCCCACCAAGAGGGTAATGAGGTTGATATCCTCGTGTTGCTCTGCGCGGATAGCGGATGCCGGCTCCCTTGTGATCGGCGGGTAGTAGATCGCTCTGAGAATACTGTTGCCTTTTTCAATGTGCTGCTCGAAGTAGTCCTCCGGCAGTTCCAGGTGGATAGCAATCGCTTGGAGCAAAGCCCCTCCTGACTTTTCAAAAGCGCGGTACAGCTCCAGTCCCAGTTTTGTAAATTCTGCTATTTCAGCAACGTGTACGTTGTCGGGGTACTCGGCTTTACGTGGGTTATCAGCTGCCACCTCCTGTCCAATCTGAAAAAACTCCTTCAAGTCAGCGACTTTAGACTGCTTGGCGTGCTCTTTCCCAAAAGAGGTATACCCACGCTGCCCGGCCATACCTGCTATTTCATACTTTGCTTTTACCTCGGTGGGTAAAGCAAAAAAGGCATTGGACGCTTTGTAGAAGTTATTGATAAGGGATTCGGGTATGCCATGGCCGGTTACCCCGACAAAACCGATTTCATGAAAGGCCTGGCCTAGTTCCGCAACAAAAGCCATCCGGGCTTCGGCATTGCCCTTTGTGAACTGAGACAGGTTAACTACAGGAATTACTCTTTTGGTCATTGATACTATATGCTAGTTTGAAAATTGCGCCGCAAAGTACCGTAAATTAGTGCTTTTCAGCAAGAAATTACTCGTAAAGGAAGGTTAAGTTAGCAGGGAAACCAAAAGAGACAGGATTTAGTGGCGGGTCTTTATGGTAGGTCACCTTCTTTTTATAAAACCGGAATGGATATAAAATGTTGATCATCAATACTCTTTTCCTTAGGGATCTACGCTTTGTGGTTTAGGTACAGTCGCCTATCTTTGCGCGCACTATCAATCATCAGACCTTTGAAAAAGACGCTCGTTAATATTTTGAAGTTCCTGCTGTTCCTGGGCATTGGGCTGGGTATACTCTACCTGGTATACCAAAGCCAGAATACAGCCTATCAGGAGGAATGTGCCCTTAAGGGCATACCTGGCACTGATTGCAGCTTATTCCAGAAAGTATTGACGGACTTTCAGGAGGCCAATTATTTTTGGGTACTCCTGGTGCTGGTTGCCTTTATGATAAGCAACGTAAGCCGGGCCATCCGCTGGAACATGCTCATACGGCCTATGGGCTATGCACCGCGGTTTATCAATTCCTTTCTGACTACCGTGCTTGGCTACTTTGCCAACTTAGGGTTGCCCCGTATGGGGGAAGTGGTCAGAGGGGCCTCCTTGTCGCAATATGAACGGATACCCCTGGAGAAAGTGATGGGGACGATAGTGGTGGATCGTATTATTGATGTGATTAGTATTTTGCTGGTCACCGGGCTGGTTTTCCTGCTGGAGTTTGAGACCATTTGGCAGTTTATTAATGAAAAGGCAGACTTGGGCAGGCTCGCTAACCTGGGCAATATGATGGCTATAGCTGCAGCTGCAGGGGGCTTGGGTATGGGGGTGATCTACCTCTTTCGCAAGCCTTTGTCGCGGACTAAAATTTATAAGAAAGTACGTGATCTGGCGCTTGGGTTTTGGGAAGGGCTGCAAACGGTACGTCAGCTCGACCGACCTCTGTGGTTCCTTTTCCACAGTGTGAATATTTGGTTCATGTACTACCTGATGACCTACCTCTGCTTCTTCGCTTTTGCGCCTACGGCCGGACTGCCAGCGGTAGCAGCACTAACGGTGTTTGTTTTTGGAGGCTGGGGGGTTGTCATCCCCTCTCCCGGTGGCATGGGGACCTATCACTTCCTGGCACAAACGGCGCTGGCGATGTACGGCATTAGTGGAGAGGATGGTTTTTCCTGGGCAAACATTGCCTTTTTCTCTATTCAGTTGGGGTGCAATGTGCTTGTGGGGGTTCTTGCACTGGTATTCCTGCCCATCCTCAACCGCGGATATCATCCCGGAGATACGAATGAGCCAGTGGTTACAGCCAAAGCATAACTTATGATTAAGGAAATCGAAGCCAAGATACTGGATTGGAAAGCCGCCCAAAAGCAGCGTCAGGTTTGGCAGGGCCTGGATAAGAAAGTAGTGTTTACCAACGGTTGCTTTGATTTATTGCACTACGGCCATATTCAATACCTTGCTCAGGCCCGGGAGCTGGGTGATGCCCTTATCATTGGGCTCAACTCCGCTGCTTCTGTCAGTCGGCTTAAAGGCCCCGGCCGGCCGATCAATGACGAAATCACCCGCCTTTGGCAAATGGCTGCTCTGCAATTTGTAGATATGGTTGTGCCATTCGAAGCCGATACCCCTGCTGATCTGATCAATCTGCTGAGGCCGGATGTTCTCGTAAAGGGAGGGGATTACGAAATCAGTGAAATTGTAGGAGCAGATTCGGTGCTCGAAAATGGGGGGGAAGTGCGGGTATTGCCCTATATTAAGGGGTATTCTACCACTTCCATTGAAGAAAAAATCAGAAACCATTCCTAATGAAGATACACGACGTCATTCAGTACCTGGAAAAAATTGCGCCACCGGTCTATCAGGCGGGATACGACAATGCCAGCCTGATTGTGGGTGACGCCCAGCAAGAGGTGAAAGGGGTGCTTTGTTGCCTGGACTCCACCGAAGCCATAATAGAAGAAGCAGCCGAGAAAGGGTGTAACCTCATTGTGGCGCACCATCCGATTGTATTCAAAGGCTTGAAAAGCCTGACGGGCCGTAATTATGTGGAGCGGGTGGTCATACAGGCGATCAAGCACGATATTGCGATCTACGCCATACACACCAACCTGGATAGTGTGTACTATCAGGGCGTTAATACTCGTATTGCCGAAAAATTAAAGCTACAGCATACCCGGATTCTGGCACCGGCGGCGGTAATGAAGAAACTGAGTGTTTATATTCCGCCAGCGCACAGTGATACCGTTCGGAAGGCGCTTTTTGCGGCTGGTGCAGGCACCCTGAGTCAGGAAGAACATCTGAGTTTTGCCTCCCTCGGTGTAGGCACTCAGAGCGGGCAAACCGGAGCAGAGGTTAAACTGGAGGTGTTTTTTGCAACCGGGCAGGAGCGTGCCGTACTAAAGGCGCTTCGTGATAGTGTGCCGGACCAGCTTTTTCCTTACGAACTGTCGAGCATAGACAACAAAAGCGCGTTGGTAGGCTCCGGTATGGTCGGGCAGTTAGAAAAGCCTGTAAAAGCAGACGCTTTCCTGAAGCAATTGAAAAAAGCAATGGATGTCAACGTGATCCGGCATACGGCCCTGTTGGGGCAATCGATCAAAACGGTGGCAGTTTGCGGTGGTGCCGGCGGATTTCTGCTTGGTGCCGCAAAAAACCAGGGGGCAGATATATTCATCACCGCTGATTATAAATATCACGAATTTTTTGATGCCGACGGGCAAATCGTAATCGCTGATATTGGGCATTATGAAAGCGAGCAGTTTACCATACAACTGCTACAGGAGATTATTTCTCAGAAATTTAGTAGTTTTGCCGTTTATTGCACGGAAGTCACAACGAATCCCGTTCATTACTTGTAGTACTATAGTATAGTTACTACTTCATCTGATCACTACATAAATCGATATACCATAATGGCAGGAGAACCCACTGTTGCAGAGAAACTGAAAAATTTATTTGAGCTCCAAACCATTGATTCCAAAATTGATGAGATTGAAATCCTGAAAGGGGAGCTGCCGATAGAGGTGAGTGACCTTGAGGATGAGATCGCTGGTTTGGAAACCCGCATCAACCGCTTGACGGATAATATTGCAGATTTCGACTCGGAAATTTCCAAGCACGGGGCTAATGTCAAAGAGGCAGAAGCTTTGATCGAACGCTACAATACCCAGCTCGACAACGTGAAAAACAACCGCGAGTACGATGCGCTGATGAAAGAGCTGGAAATGCAGAACCTGGAAATCCAGTTGTCTGAAAAGAAAATCCGTGGTGTAGAAAAAGATAAAGAGCGTAAGGTAGAGACGCTGGCGGCAAACCAAGAAAGGCTTGACCGTAAGTCTAAGGACCTGGCTACTAAAAAAGTAGAGCTCGAAGAGATTATCAAGAAAACCGAGAAGGAAGAGCTAAAGCTGCGTAAGGAAGCAGATAAGTGGCGCAAGAAGATTGAAGACCGCCTGCTCCGTGCCTACGATCGTACCCGCACCAACTATCGGAATGGACTTGCTGTAGTTACCGTGGAGCGTAATGCTTGCGGAGGCTGTTTCAATATGATACCGCCACAGTTGCAGTTGGAGATTTCGATGCAGAAGAAAATCATTGCTTGCGAGCACTGCAGCCGTGTTTTGGTTGATGATGTCATTGCAGTGGAGGTGACCGGAGAGAAAAAAGCGGCATAAATCTTGCTTCTAGATGCTATCTAAATAAGCCCTGACAAGCCCACGTGGGATTGTCGGGGCTTATTGGTTGATTATTTTGTCCCCAAACCAGATGACATGCACGCCTTACGGCCCTACATTTTTTTATTGCTCACTCTGTTTGTCCCGCTAAGCCTGGCAGCGGGGAAGTATTTTCATTTTACTACGGATGCAAGGGCTGCTTACGAAAAGGCTATAGATTTGCGGTTCGGTGAAGCCTACGCTTTGCTGGCAAAGGTGCGCCTGCAGGAGCCGGACAACCTCATCGTTCACCACATTGAGAACTACATCGACTTTTTCAAGCTCTACATTAATGAAAACGAGACCGAATATAAACGGCTAAAAGTGAAACGGGACCGCCGCCTGGAAACTATAGTAAACAATGGCAACCCGGCTTCGCCTTACTACCTTTTCGTGCAGGCTGATATTCGCCTGCAATGGGCACTGGTCCGCCTGCGATTCGAAGATTACCTGGGTGCTTTCACGGAAGTGAGTAAAGCGTATAAGTTGCTCAAGGAGAATGAGGCTCTTTACCCTGATTTTATGCCCAACAAAAAAGACCTGGGGGTACTCCATGCTATGGTTGGGACAATCCCGGACAGTTACAAGTGGGGGGTTAAATTACTGGGGGGGCTTGAAGGGACCATTGAAGAAGGCAGGCGCGAAGTAGAGCAGGTGCTGGAGTATGCCAAAACCCACGATTTTGTCTTCGAGAAAGAGACAAGGGTCCTCCATACTATGCTACTGCTGCACCTGGAGAACAAAGGTGATGTCGCCTGGCAAGCTGTCAATAAAGCCGAACTGTCTCCCCGAAAAAGCCCCCTGCACTGCTTTGTTATGGCCCATGTAGCCATGCGCACCGGCCGCAATGATCAGGCTATAGAGCTCTTGCAGCTTTATCCTAAAAATGTAGCCTACTTCAAATTCCCTTACCTGGATTATATGCTCGGCCTGGCAAAGCTCCGGAGGCTGGACTCCAATGCAACACCCTATTTTCAGCAGTACCTCAGGCAATACAACGGGCGTAATTTTATCAAAGAAACCTATCAGAAAATGGCTTGGCAAGCCCTGATTAACGGGGACCGGGCGGGCTACAGGCGGCACATGCTTAATTGCATTGCGCATGGCTACGCTGTTGCGGGCGGTGACAAGAACGCCCAGCAAGAGGCAGAGTCCGGGATTATACCTAATCTCGACCTCCTCAAGGCACGTTTATTTTTTGATGGTGGATATTTCCGTAAAGGTTATCAACTGCTTAGTGATCAGCCAGCAGACCACTTTACAGGCGCTCATGAGTTGGAATACTACTACCGCATGGGGCGATTGCTGCATGGGATGGAGCGCTATACAGAGGCACTGCGCTACTATCAGGCCGCACTGGATAAAGGGTCGGAGTCTCCTTTGTTTTATGCGTGTAATGCGGCTTTGCAGATGGGAGTTGTCCACGAGAGCCAGGGGCAGTATTTAAAAGCACGGAAGTCTTATGAACACTGCCTGAGCCTCAAACCGGAAGAGTACCGGGTGGGATTACATCAAAAAGCCAAGGCTGGCCTTACCCGTTTGGGGTATTAGAGATTTTACTGTGTATTTAGGTCCCAGTTGTATTCCAGGTAGGATACGGTTGCGTCTGCATTAACCTCAATGGGCGCATATTGATTGATATAGCCCATCAGCGTCTGCCCATCTTTCTTGAAGTCTCCACCGTACCAGGTAAAGATTTTCGAAAACTGGACTGCATCTGAGCTCAGTTTGTTTTTGTCCTCATCAGCGAGAAAGGATTTTGCCGCCCGGGTGAGCTGCGCATCGAGCTTCTTAGGAGTATATGCTCTGTTACTAAGTTTAGGGCAAGAGATGGCAGCACAGTTTACAGCAAAGTGAATGCGGGGCTCATTAAATTTAGGGCGGATTATGCCGTGTTCTATATTATTAAGGTCATAGGTTTGCCCTTCTATTTCGATAAACTTAATATCCCATACGGTATTGACGAAGGGGATACCGTTCTTGATGTCTTTAATACTCCCAACCGGATAGTGGTCAGCCACCAGTTTTACCGTAAATGCATTATAGGCGTTGATCCAGTAGGCCAGACGCTCTTCGCTGGACCAGTGCTTTTCGTTTGGGTGGTTTTGCCGCAGCAAATCCAGGTAGTTGTTAAGCCGTGTGCTATCGGCTACAAAACCTTCGTAATTAACCAGCCCCTTCTCTGTGACGTGCTTTTGGAGCAGGCTATCCCATATGCTATGCTCAACAGGCTTGGAGTTGGAAGCATAGTCGCTGACTTTGCAACCGTTGAAGAAAAGGATAAACAATAGTAATGGCAGTAGTCGCATGAGCATAGATTTGCCATAACAACGCCCTCTGATCCCGAATGTTAAATCAACACGAATCAGATGGCGTCTTATGTCCGGGCGGGGACTACTTCTCCTTCAAGTCATATTCAGAAAGAATGGCTTGCCAGCGGCTGCTCTCCAGGATACTTAGCATAACCGGATTGATCTGATCTCTCAGCGGGCTGCCTTTGGGTAATCCAAAGCTGTAGTACTGTGTGTTGAACCGGTAGGGCAGTACATGCAATTCATTCCGGTTGTCACTGAGTATCTCGTATTTCAGGATGGGCTCATCGTACACAAAGGCTTCTATGGAGCCCTCTTCCAAAGCATCCAAACCTTCTTTAATCTTATTGTAAGGCTGCACCGGCACATAATTGTTTTCCAGAAATTGAAAACTGGCAGAAGCCGCTACGGACCCCACTTCATACTGTCTGAGTTCCTGTAAGCTCTCAATATCGCTGCTCAGCTGATTGACCGTAAGGGAGGAGGCAATACTTGCCGTTAGACCGGATATGATGATAATGGCAGTAAACATCCAGACCAGGGCGACTATTCTTCCACCTAACGACCGTGGCGACTTATCGCCATAACCTACTGTAGTCATCGTGACCGCGGACCACCAGATACCTTCCCACATGCCCTGCCAATCCTCTGGGAACTCTTCCGGATTGGATTTGCGCTCAAACAGCCAGGTAACGAAGCCGAATATAAAAATGACAACAAACAGCACAAATATGGCTTTAAGGAAGTTGGCAGAGAAGAATTTTTTAACAAAAGCAAGGGTGCTTTGCCATCCGCTCACACTGCGCGTGGCAACGGAAGAGGAGGACACGAAGAAGGGTTGGGTGAACTCAATGCGTTCAAAGCGATCACTGGTCACGGTGAGCGGATTAATAGCAATATCCAGCTCTTTAGCCTCCAGTTGGTTGAGCATCTCGCTTAGGCTGAGCTCCCGGTATTCGAAGGTGTACCCCAATTCTGAAGCGATCTGCTCCCAAAGCCAGGCACTGATACCTTGTGTTCGGTTTGTATTTTTTTTGAACAAAAAAGGCGGAGCTTCTTTTACGCCAACGTATAAAATTGACAAACTGTCGGTATTTAGAGTGTTTATTTGACTAAATACCCCCGTTGAAAAGGCGATTGTGAATATTAAGTACGAAATAATGCGTCTTTTTGTCATTTATTTTATTCTTTTGTGCCTAAATTAAGCAATTGGATTTTCTAAGTTAAATAAAAGCGGTGCTCATTGTAGCCTGCTTGGTCTATGTTTATTTTTAATTTAACACTAGTTTTATGAAATGTACTCTACAAATGACTCGCTACCTTCTTGGGCTGGTCCTGCTGTTTGCATGCAGCGGCATCCTTTTGGCGCAAGATGGAGGGAGAACTATTACCGGCACGGTAACGGATACTGAAGGCGAACCACTGATTGGTGCCAACGTCTATGTAAAAAAGACGGTTAAAGGTACGGTTACAGACTTCGACGGTAATTACGAACTGACGGCTGAGCCCGGAGCAAAGACGCTGGTTTTCTCATACGTTGGCTTCAGCACAACACGAGTTACGCTAAAAGAGGGCAAAAACACTTATGATGTAAAGCTGAGCTCTCAAATAGATCTGGATGAAGTAGTTGTAACCGCACTTGGCATTGAGCGCGAAGAGAAGGCTTTGGGGTACTCGGTTCAAAAGCTGGGCGCTGATGATATTGCCAAAGTCAAGCCGACCAACGTCACTAATGCACTGGCGGGTAAAGCGTCTGGTGTATACGTAACGGGTAGTTCTGCCGGACCGACAGCCTCTGCCAATATCAACATCCGAGGCGCTGCGTCCCTGTTGGGCAATAACCAGCCGCTTTTTGTGGTCAATGGTATTCCGATTACTAATGACCTGTACAGCTTGGATGATGGCCTGAACGGATCAACCACGATTGACTTTGGTAACGCGGCACAGATTGTTAACCCTGATGATATTTCATCGATCAACGTACTGAAAGGGCCTGCTGCATCTGCACTGTACGGCTCTCGTGCAGCGAATGGTGTCATTCTGATTGAAACCAAGACTGGAAAGGATGCAAAAGGCTGGGGGGTAGAGATCAACTCCACCACGATGGCACAAACCATCTTAAAGTTACCTAACTACCAAAACGAATTTGGTTTTGGTGGCGGTGGTAAGTACAGTTACCTCGACGGCAGTAATTATATCGGGGAGAAAGAATACTACGAAGCTTACGGTGAGAACTGGGGCCCTCGTATGAACGGGCAGGGCATTAAGCAGTTTAACTCTAATGGAGAGCCTGCTCCGTTTACGCCTGCTGAGGATAATATCCGCAACTTCTTCCGCACGGGCGTTTCCAGCATCAATAACATCGCGATCAATAACGCATCTGATGCTGGCGATTTCCGTTTGTCTTATACCAATACTTCTAACCGTGGTATTGTACCAAATACGAACCTGCAGCGTAATACTTTCCAGGCCAGCCTTGGCCGTCGGATGTTTGACGACCGTCTGAAGGTGCGCCTGAATTCTATGTATGTCCGCTCTGGTTCGGATAATATACCCAACTCTGGCTACGACGAATCTTCGTCTGTAATGTATGGCTGGCTGTGGTTTCCACGTCAGGTGGAAATTGATGATCTGCGCGACTACTGGGAGCCTGGACTGGCTGGCGTTCAGCAGCGTTATGTGGAGGACCTGTGGGTTAACAACCCCTGGTTTATCGCAAATGAAAATACGAACAGCTTTACCAGCGATCGTATCATCAGTAACCTACAAGTTGCTTATGAACTAAACGACAATTTTGATATTCGTCTGCGCTATGGCGCTGATGTGGTCAATGATGAGCGTCGTTACCGCCGCGCCCCATCTACCAAGGCAACCCCTGGTGAAAATGGTAGCTACCGGGAGGATGAAATCTCCTTTATCGAGACCAACGCTGAAGCCATCATTGGCTATCACACGGATCGTGGCAATGGTTCACTCTTTGATCTGGACGTTAAGGTGGGTGGTAACATCATGCGGCAGAATGCCAACTTCCTCGTTGCGAACAACCCGGAGTTAAAGTTTGCGGGCACCAGTGCCAGTATTTATACGCTTTCTAACGCTCGTTCCGGTGTGCTGGTGGAGTCTCAAAAAACACGCACCGGCATTAACAGCCTTTTTGGTCTGGCCACGGTGTCTTTCGACGATTTCATATACCTGGATGCATCCCTGCGCCAGGACTGGAACAGTACGTTGGTAAATCCTACGTTGGGTATTGACGGGTCAGACTATGACTTCCTCTACCCATCAGTATCGCTGAGTGCGGTGTTGAGTGAGAAACTTAATCTGGGAGCCAACTCGCCTTTGTCTTTTCTGAAGCTAAAAGGCGCTTACGCAGAAGTGGGTAATGGTGCACCACCGTATTCCTTTGGCAACACCTTCACCCCTCGGGCTGCATTCGGCGGTACATCGGTATTTACGACCAACCGTACCGTTGCAGACCCTAACCTGACCAATGAGCGTACAAGAGCTATCGAAGCAGGTATCGACATTCGCTTCCTGAATGACCGGCTGCGCATCGATGCGACTTACTATAACATGTTAAGCTTTGACCAGGTGATCACTCTGCCGGTTGCAGCAAGTAGTGGTTATGATTTCAGCCTGACCAACGGTGGTGAGATTCGTAACCAGGGTATTGAGCTGATGCTGAGCGCTACGCCAGTGCAGCGGCGTAACTTTAGCTGGGACGTCATGCTTAATGTAGGACACAACCGGGCTATCGTAGAAAGCCTGCCGGACATCATCACAAGTGGTCGTTACAGCATTATTGCTGACGTATTCCCTGGCGATGAAGGCGGTGCGGACCTTGAGTATGTAGCAGAAGAAGGAGAGCTGCTTGGACAGCTTTATGGTCTTGGTTTCCAGCGCGTGGAAGGCGGTCAGTACGACGGCCAGATTATCCACGAAGATGGATTGCCACTGCTCACAGAGAATAAGGTATCTGCTGGCTCTTTCCAGCCTGATGCCCGTATCGGCATTTACAATACGCTGAACTTCGGTAACATCAGCTTTGGCTTTCTGTTTGACGGCCAGGTTGGTGGTAATATCTACTCCCGTACGCACGCCCTGTTAAATACAGCCGGTGGGATTACCAACGAAGACGATCCAAATCTGGATATGTTGACGACAGACGGGCGTACCGCATACAGTGTGGATTATGACGGAAATGGTGACCCTGTCTATACCCTGGAACAGGAAGGTGGTGTTGTTGGCCCAGGTGTGAAAAACATCGGTAGCGCTGAGAATCCTGAGTACGTACCTAACGACGTGCCTGTGGAGCCAGGTGGAGCTGGATATACCGGCTATTTCTACAACTACTACGGCAACGGCTTCAACCGGGACAATATCGAAGCGGCAACCTATGACGCAACTTATGTAAAGCTTCGTGAAGTAAGCTTATCATACCGTATTCCTTCGGGCATACTGGAATCTGCTGGTATTGCCAACGCAAGCGTCTCACTGGTGGGGCGTAACCTCTTACTTTTCACCAACGTGCCGTCTATCGACCCGGAGACTTATTCTATCCGGAATGGCTTGTTTGTGAATGGCTTTGAGAGCACGCAGCTGCCATCTGTAAGAAGCTTCGGTGTATCTCTAAACCTTGGCTTCTAAATAAACTTGAAACGCATTCGGGGGAGAAATACCTTCTCCCCCACATTTTTCAAGACAAAAAAGACATTTATGAAATTTTTCAAATCTATATCCCTCTTCGTTCTGTTGGCTGGCCTATTCCTGGTCTCCTGTGAGCAGTTCGATGAGTTTAACGAAAATCCAAACGAACCCACTACGGTATCACCCGACGTTCTTTTGGCTTCAGCTATCCGTAACAGTGTCAATACGACGACTGAAGAGGCTTTCCTGCTCGGTAACAATATCGCGCAGTTGAGCGCAAAGACGTTGCGTAATGAAGTAGATGCTTACAACTGGAATGCATTCCCTACCGTATGGGAGGGGCTTTATGGAAGCTTGACTGACGTATACGCAGTCGAAGAAGTCGCAATCGAGTCTGATAACGCCCACCTGGAAGGGGTTGCAGTTGTCATGCGTAGCTGGATCTTCTCCGTACTGACAAACGCTTACGGCGATGTTCCATACCAGGAAGCCATTAGTGGGCTGCAGGATAATTTCACACCAGCCTATGACGGGCAATCTGCTATTTATGCTGATCTGTTGATTGAACTGGAACGGGCAAACAACCTATTATCACCCGAAAACGGTGGTGAAATCAGTGGTGACTTAATTTTCAACGGCGACGCTTCCAAATGGCGCAAATTTGCGAACGCACTACGCCTTCGCCTGCTACTGTTGGCTAGTAATCAGCTGGACAATGCAGGAGCGGACTTTGCAGCTGTTGTAAATGGTGGTAATATTATGGAAAGCAATGACGATAATGCTACGCTTACCTACCTGGCCTCTTTCCCGAATCAGTTTCCGCTGATTCCATTGAAGACAGGTGATTTTGATGCAGTGGCCATTAGCTCTACGCTTGTCAGTCACTTCAACGAATACGACGACCCTCGTTTGTACCGCTATGCACGTCCTGACAATGACCTGTATACTGCAGAAGGCACTTTCAATGGCGCCGATAATGGTAACAATACCGAAGATTGCAGCAAAACGGGCTCCCGTCTGGGCGCATCGTATTATGTCGATGGGTCGCAGGCTACAGCCAGTCAGCTGGGTATCGACTTGGCAAAAGGCATTATAATGACCTATGCTGAAGTAGAGTTTATGCTGGCAGAAGCGGCTGCTAAGGGCTGGATTTCTGATGATGTGGAAAGCCATTACCGCAATGGTATCGCTGCCTCAATGGAATACCATCAGGTAGATCTATCATCAACCCAGTGGTCTTCATTTGACGACTTTTATGATAACTCAGGTGCTGCCTACGGGAAGGTGACAGATATCTGGGAACAGAAGTGGGTCGCTTTGTTTTTCCATGGTCTGGAGCCTTACTTTGAGCTGCGCCGCTGGTACCAGGAAAGTGGTATGAGCTGGGACGGCATTCCATTCCTGAACCCACCTTGTGCCAACGTCAATGATGATGCGTTGCCACTCCGTTTCCTTTACCCTGGTCAGGAAATAAGCCTGAATGAAGTGAACTTCAATGCCGCAGTGGATCGCCTTGGTGGTTCCAATTCTCAAAACGCTGCCATGTGGCTGGTACAATAAACCAGATGTGCTGAAAGCGTTTATCTGAAATACTCGTGTGCCACCTCTGGGAAGAAGAGGTGGCACACTTGTGTTTTGAGCAGGCTTTTTAAAATTTGAAATTTCAGGCTTATGTCTAAGAAGTATTTTGATATACACGCACCGGTTTTTTACCCTTCCGCCGTCATCATTTTGATCTTTATCGGTTTGACACTCGCCATAGGAGAGCCGATGGAGGAGGTGTTCTCCCAAACAGCCTCCGGCATTACCACCAATTCAGGTTGGCTGCTGGTAATGGCGGTGAATGTCTTCCTGGCTTTTTCGCTCTACTTTGCTTTTAGCAAAATGGGGCAAATCCGGCTGGGTGGCCAAAAGGCAAAGCCTGATTTCAGCACCTTTGCCTGGTTTGCTATGTTGTTCTCTGCTGGAATGGGGATCGGGCTGCTATTCTTTAGTGTTGCAGAGCCGATTTTGCACTATTCCAACCCACCACGCGGCGCAACTGAACCTCACATTGCTGCTCAGGATGCCATGAAGTTTACCTTTTTGCATTACGGCTTGCACGCCTGGGCGGTTTATGCGATAGTGGGGATGTCTCTGGCCTTTTTTACCTTCAATAAGAAACTGCCACTGACGTTACGCTCTGTTTTTTACCCCTTGCTGGGCGACCGTATTTATGGGCCTATTGGCAATATTATTGACGTCATAGCGGTTGTAGCCACCTTGTTCGGGCTGGCCACTTCACTGGGGTTTGGCGTACAGCAAGTCTCTGCTGGTCTGGCCCATTTATTCAGTACGCCTGATACGATTGTGATGCAAGTGTTTCTTATCGCTGTGATCACCGGGGCGGCTACCATTTCGGTAGTACTTGGACTGGACAAAGGGGTACGGGTGCTCAGTGAGCTTAATATGCGGCTGGGGATTGTCTTTTTGATTGCGATGCTCATTTTAGGCCCTACTGTATATTTGCTGGATTCATTTATACAGAATACCGGAGCTTATCTGCAGGAGCTTATTTCAATTGGTGCCTGGACGGAGGCTTATTCGGGCACTACCTGGCAGCACGAGTGGTCTGTGTTTTACTGGGCGTGGTGGATTTCCTGGTCGCCGTTTGTTGGTATGTTTATTGCCCGGGTATCCAAGGGGCGTACCGTACGGGAGTTTTTTCTGGGCGTATTGCTTGTCCCATCTTTGCTGACCTTCCTGTGGTTGTCGGTTTTTGGAGGCTCCGCTCTCTATCTTGAACTGAATGGTATTGGTAATATTGCCACCGCAGTAAATGAAAATATTGCTACGGCATTGTTCGTGCTTCTAGAGGAGTATCCGCTGAGTTTTGTAACTTCCATCGTCGGTATTTTGCTGGTAACGAGCTTTTTCGTGACTTCTTCGGACAGCGGCTCTCTTGTTATCGACAGTATTACTTCCGGAGGGAAGTTGGACGCACCGGTGGGGCAGCGAATCTTCTGGGCCCTTTCGGAAGGCGCGGTAGCTGCTACCCTTCTGCTGGGCGGAGGATTGAAAGCGCTTCAAACCGCTGCTATATCCACGGGGCTTCCCTTTACGCTGCTTTTGTTTGTCATGTGTTACAGTCTTTATAAAGGGCTGACAGAGGAATACAATGACCTGGAAGATAAAAAGCAGCAAAAAGAGCGGGAATCTTACCAGAAGGTCTTATCAGAACTAATTGCCAAAAGGCAGAAAAAAAATAAAGTTGAATAGTTTATGGGTCCCTACAAATCAATTCTCTTCGGCCTGGATTTAACCGATATGGACCAGGTTTTATTAAGGTATGCACGGTTTTTGTGCAACACCCTTCCCGGTCTGGAAAAAGTATACTTTCTACATAACATCCGGTTTGACTATCCCGAAGATGCAGAAACCCTCATGGAGGAACTGGAAAGCCCGCTCTCTGAGCTTATTGGAGAGGAGCTTGAGGAACGGGTGGGCATCCATTTCTTAGGGGCCAATGGCGGATCATCTCCTGACATAGATTGGGAAGTCGTCGTGACCGAAGGTAGCTCAACGGCTCAGGAGATTGTAAAAACAGCCAATGCCCAAAGTACGGAGCTGATCATTGTGGGAAAGAAGTTGTCTTACGAAGGCTCGGGGCAGGTTGCTGAGAAAGTGCTCCGGCAAACTACGCTTAAGAGTGACTTGCTCAATGTGCCCGAAACAGCGCCACACCAGATCAGCCGTATTGTAGTGCCCATAGATTTCTCTCAAACCTCCAAGCGGGCGGTTGTAGTTGGTCATCGTATTGCTAAGGCAGTGGATGGCGCCCTGACAAATCAGCACGTGTATACTATCCCGATGCATTATTTCCCTTTCATCCCTGTTCAGGGGTTCCGGAAATCCATGAAGGAAGAAGCGGAAGAACAGCACCGCCGGTTCCGGCGCAGCCTCCCGGAAGCATTACAGGAAGTGCCCTGTGCCTTTACCTACAGTGAGGACCGGACCACCGCCCAGACCGTTTACGACTTCGCTATACAAAAAAATAAAGACCTGGTTGTCATTGGGTCGAAAGGACGGAGCAACCTGCCCGCTATACTACTGGGAAGTACGGCTATACAGTTGCTGAAATTCGATTTTCATATTCCGGTATTGGTTGCCCGTTGATTTTTCTTTTCTGATTTCCTTTTCCGATCGGGCTTAGGGTCCAGCGAAGAATAACTTCCCCATTTGATCCGGCTCTTTTCACCCCAGCCTTCGTTGCTCATCACTTACGTAGTTAGCAACCTGTCGGAGATGCGCTCAATAGTCTGCGAACGGCAAATATTATTCTGCACTTCGTTGTTCATCAGTCACGTAGCTCAGGCTATGTTCCTTCTTCGCGCCTTGTTCAGAACAATATTTGCTCGCTCTCGCCGCATCAGCACATCTCCGACAGGCTGCAGGCAATGCTCGTTCTTCGCGCCTTGTCTGGTGCAAAAATAGCTCGCCTGAAATGAGGACCTTATTTTCCTCTGAACCCTAAGGTGAAAACCATAAGCGATGTTCAGGGGCTGTGCTGTCCGCTTTGCTTCAAGCATGAAAGCTGTAAACAGAGCCCCGTTTAAGGGTTGAGCAGCTCACCACAGTACTTACAGTGAATGGCATCACTGTCATGTCCTTCCCGACCACAGTAGCGGCAGGACTGCGTACTGGTTTTATCCTTTTTATACTCCTTGACAAATTCTGCTGATACAATGCCTGTGGGGACTGCAATAATCGCGTAGCCCATTATCATGACCAGGCCCGATATGAATTGCCCCAGGTTAGAGGTTGGGGTGATATCGCCGTACCCAACGGTCGTGAGTGTCACAATAGACCAGTAAATACTGCGTGGGATGCTGGAAAACCCATCATTTGAGCCTCCTTCGACCAGGTACATTGTGGCACCAATAATGATAACCAGTAAGGATACAAAGGTCAGGAAAACGGTGATTTTTGCACGACTTGACCTCAGTGCCTGTATAATGATGTCGCCTTCTTTAATGAAGTGCGCCATTTTGAAGATCCGGAAGATCCGGATTAACCGAAAGGCACGAATAATTAGAAAGTACTGGGCCGAGGGCAGGAATAACGCCAGATAGGACGGCAGTATAGCCAGGAGGTCTACAATACCGAAAAAACTAGTTGCATAGTTGATAGGGCGAAGGACGCAGTACAGGCGTAAGAGGTACTCTAGTGTAAAAAAGACGGTGAAAGCCCACTCTACGATAGTAAACCACTCGGCATATTGGCGCTGCAGGGGCTCAATACTCTCGAGCATGACCGTTAGTACACTAGCTGCGATAAGTAGGAGCAGTATGACATCAAATGCTTTACCCTCAGGGGTATCCGCCTCAAAGATGACTTCGTGAAGTTTGGAACGTATGCGGGATGACTCAGGCTGCGGCATGTGGTTGTGGCATTAAAGCTTGCGCTTAAATTAGGGCTTCTCAACTGATTAATGAAACTCCTGATGATCCGACTGTTATTTTCTGCTTGGGGAGCGCCTGCTATTCGGATCTGACTGGTAGAAAGCTTATTGCAGTAAATCCTTCGCTTCGATCGAGGGATATGTGAGTGAAAGTCTTTATATTGTAATAGCTTTAATTTATATTTGTGGAGGTGTTTTGAATTTAATTTATGATTTCAAGCCCATTTTCCGGAGATAGCACCAGGCATTTTTATGCTGGGAATAACATTTAAACAAAAATTATTGTATATTTGATAGCGAGATTAGGGCTGTTGATATACTTTAAACGATTAAAATAAAGATAGCCTTGTTCAAAGCCATAATTGTTGAAGACGAAGCCAAAGGGCTTAATAACCTGAAAAACCTGCTCAAAGAAAATTGTCCTCAGGTTAATATTATTGGAGAAGCAGGGACAATCGGAGAAGGGGTCGCCTTATTGGAAGAGGAAACGCCTGATGTCGCTTTCCTTGATATTAGCCTTCCGGATGGGTTGGTTTTCCAATTGCTGAATCAAATTCGGCCGATTGACTTCGAAGTGATTTTCGTGACAGCCTTTGAAGAGTATGCAGTCAAAGCTTGTGAATATAGCTCTATTGGTTATATTCTAAAGCCAATTGACCCGGATGCATTAAAAGAGGCCGTTTCCCGCATTAATTTGCGGCAGGATTCAGAGGTGGAAAAAAGGTTGGATTTATTCAACAGCTACTACAATAATCCGAACGCTTTCACTAAGATGAGCATTTCTGCTCTTGATGGTATCTACTTTGTCAACATAGCCGATATCGTCCGATTTGAAGCAGAAGATAACTATACGCATATTTTTCTAAAGAGCGGAGAGCGCATAACCGCTTCAAAGACCATTAAGGCCTACGAAGATTTGTTAGCACCCTTCAATTTCTATCGAGTACACAAACGCCACGTGATCAACCTGAATTTTATGCGGAAGTTCGTCAAAGGAGACGGGGGCTATCTTGTTATGGATGATGATATCCAGATAGAAGTATCCCGCCGCCGCCGGCCAGCTTTCATGGAAAGAATGAAACGACTGCAGGAAGGTCTCTAATAGAGATTGACCCGCAATATTTGACAGTTGAAGACCTCTGGTCTCAGAAAGAGCTCAGGCGTAAAATACGATCAAATAATTCGGTCTGGTCGCTTCAGAGGTTGCTTTAGCAGTATATTCACTCTTTATTATTAATAGAACAACACCCAGGGATTACTGATTATAGTAATAAACGACGTGTTGTTTTGTCTAAATAGGTTTCCCATAACAGATCTACACAAACTTCTACGATTTACAGACGCATAAACACCTGCAACCATTTGGTGTTAAGGACAATCACATAGAAAAGCCGGTTATGCAAGATATAAAAATATCAAGCTTAAGGCCACAATGCTTCGTTGCATTGGATTGTTTTTTTACTTTTACGTTCGCACCGGTGATAATAATGCTTATGTTATTAATAGCCGTGCGGAAAATCTAATTTACTATGGGAAGATCAAAAAAGAACCTCGATGACATTAAGAAGGAGATCAAGTCGATCAAAAAAGAGGACATGAAAAAGATCGTCGGTGGTAAGGGTAAAAAGAAAAATTGGAATAAAGGCTGCGGTGGCATAGTGCCACAGTAGCTGTCTGATATATTTACCCCCCTTCTGTAAATGGCTATATCTATCTTTTTAGGTATAGCCATTTTTTATATTTATTTTCCCTTGAAATTGATCGGAAACATTCCGAAATTGTCTTTTGGCAGAATTGCTAAGCCATCACTGATCCCGTTAGCCATGTTTATTGAAGCCTCCGAACAACGTGTCGTCAACCTGCAACAACTTGAAAACAAGTTAAGCCTGCAACGTGACCCTAAGCAGCGGTTGATCCTTTTGGATAAGCTCATTGCCCACTATGTGTTTTCTAACATCGGGCAGGCCGAGAAAAGGCTAAAGGAACTTTATGACATACTTCAGGATATTGAAACGCCTGACTTGCTGTTGAATTACCACCTCTACAGGGCAGTAATTAAAAATCAAATGTATGATTATGAGCAAGCGGAGTTCCATTATCAGTCCGCAATGGCCATTCTGGAGGAAAGAGGGACGGTCAATCAGCAGGTTGAAGCTTATATTGACTACTCAGGGCTATGCATTAATAAAGGAGACCTGGGACTGGCCCAGGATTACCTGAAAAAAGCAGGTAAATTACTCAAGACTTTCCCAAGCGAACGCCTCAGGGCACGGCTGGTATGCCGGGAGGGCTTTCTGCAATTACACTACGTCAACTACTCTAAAGCAATTGAACTGTTATTGCAGGCCGACAAAATGATCACCACCCTGCAATCTCCGCTTGAATTAAAAGACTATTACTTTCTTACCCTTATCCATTCAGGGCTTGGACAGATCTATGAAGGTAATGATGAGGCTGAAAAGAGCATTCGTGCCCGTCGTAAGGTCGTAGATATGTGTGAACAGATGGGCATCAGGACCCGCCTGTCCTGGCATTATCTCAATGTAGGAAGCAGCTATATGGCGCAGGGGCAACAGGAAAACGCGGAAGATTTCTTTCGTCTGGCTATTGAGAACGCAGACGATACGAGTGAAGATGCTCGTGCAAGTGCCTACGCCAACCTTGGTTTTTGCTACATTGAACGCGATCAGTATGAAGCCGCACTGGATCTTTTAGACCGGGCGGCTCAGATTTACTCGAAAAAGCCCGAAAAAAACTATAATAATTTTTCAAATGTAGCGCTCTGGAGAGGTGAAATCTTCCAAAAGCTACAGGACCCTGATAAAGCGCTTGGTCAACTCGAAATTGCCCTGGAATATGCTGAGAAGGGAGGCGACTTTAAACAGATTGCAGGTATATGCAAAGAGCTGGCTGTTTTCTATGCTGCCCGGGCTGACTATGAATTGGCTTACCAATACCAGTGTAAGCACGATGAGCACCAGGAGCATTACAATAATGACGTAGATCAGCGTAAACAGCGGGAGGTTGAAGCTAAGTATGAAGCGGAAAAAAAGCGGCAGGAAACGGAGATGCTGGAGCTTCAGGCTACCCGGCTTCAGCTCAAAGCTCTGCGCGCGCAGATGAACCCGCATTTCATGTACAATGCCTTAAACTCCATTCAAAACTACATCACCTCCCATGATGTAGACTCTGCAACGAAATACCTGGCCAAATTTGCCCAGTTGATGCGGCGCAGCCTCGAGTATTCCGACCTGGAAGTAATTTCTCTGGAGGATGAGATTGAATTCCTGGAACAATACCTGGTGATTAATGAGAAGCTCCGGTTTGAAAACAAAATGAGCTACGAGATTATCATTGATGAGGAGATAGAGGAAGATATCTTTTGCGTGCCCACTATGATTGTACAGCCTTATGTTGAAAACGCAATAGAACATGGCTTGCGTACCCGCGATAACGGATTGATTAAAGTTTTCTTCTTCCTGGTTGACGATCATACGATCATGTGCCGGGTAGAAGATAATGGGATTGGACGAGATAAAGCGGGGCAACTCCAAATGAATGATCCACACTACCAAAACCACCGCTCCCGCGGGACCAGTATTACAGAGAAGCGACTGAATATTTTGCTTAACGGCAATTCCGAAAGTGAAGAAATTTTTGTTAATACCGAAGATCTGATGGACCCTGAGACAGGAGCGCCATCGGGTACACGGGTAGAGATAAAAATCCCTGTTCTGGAAATTAAAGTGAGCCCCTCCTCTCAATCCACAAGTGCTTTATAGCCGTTTTGCCGTTGAATAACTTAATACTGCCTTTGACCAGCTCAAAATAGCCGTACCAAGAAAAGCCCATGCATGTCCATGCTCAAAACCTTATCTTGTTATCAGTTTTCTCATAGTATGTTTGTTTGAACCTCCTGCACCTAACATCGGTGCAGGTTTTTTTATGCCATATCCTATCTGAGCAGCACCACACACTATGGCAGCCTTCCCGCTTTCTAATTACCATCCTGCCAACCTATTCTCTTTTCTTAAATTTGACCGTGTAGTTTTCTCATAGTATGTTAGTGCTCCTGCATTCAGTCTCCTCTGATGTAGGAGTTTTTTTATTCACAGGCTATCGATAATGGACCTTATGCCCTTACGTACCCGGTTAGCTCCAACACCCAGCGGCCTGTTGCACCCTGGTAACGGGCTTTCTTTTATAATGACCTGGGCAATAGCCAGGGCCAGGCAGGGGCAAATCGTTCTGCGGATTGATGACCTCGATAAAGCAAGGACCCGAAAGGCTTACGTAGAGGATGTCTTTCAAACATTGGACTGGCTGGGCTTAGATTATGATGAGGGGCCATCCGGCGTGGATGACTTCTTTGCCAATTGGTCCCAACACACTCGTCTGGACCAGTATAACGCAGTTCTGGACCAGCTGAAGCAGGATGGGAAGCTTTTCGCTTGCACTTGTAGCCGGAAGCAGATTCGGAGTATTAGCCCCGATGGGCACTATCCGGGCACTTGCTCCTCTAAAAGCAGGGACTTTACTGCACCTCAAACCGCCTGGCGTACATTGGCGCCAGCGGATGGTGCTTTCACCGCCATGAACCGTTGGAAGGAAGGCCCCCAGCGGGTGTCCCTGTCCGGTATAGACGCTTTTGTGGTCCGCCAAAAGAATAGCTTTCCGGCTTATCAGGTGGCCTCACTGGTTGACGATGATCTTTTTGGTATCAACTTTATTGTCAGAGGGTCGGACCTGTGGACGTCCACGCTTTCTCAATTGTACCTCGCCAAGCTCACTGGCGCTGAGCGTTTTTCGAATAGCACTTTCTGGCATCACTCGCTGCTGACAGAAGCAGACGGTGGGAAGCTGTCTAAAAGTAAGGGGGCTGGCTCCCTTAAGGCCTGGCGGGATTTAGGCAAGCCCTCCCAATCGTTATTCGCATTGGCATCCTCCACCTTAGGACTTTCTGAAAGAGCCGGCAGCCTCCGTGAACTAGTAGATGGGGTAGCACAGCTCGAAATCTCTTCCTAGCAGCCTGTCGTCGGAGAGGCGCTCAATGGTCTGCGAACGGCAAATATTATTCTGCACTTCGTTGTTCACTCCGCCTGCCTTAGTACCTAAGTACGGTCTCCGGTGGTCAAAGCCCACAGGCGACGAGACACAAGCAGTGTCAGTCACGTAGCTCAGGCTATGTTCCTTCTTCGCGCCTTGTTCAGAACAATATTTGCTCGCTCTCGTCGCATCAGCACATCTCCGACAGGCTGCTAGCATCTGTCCCGGATTTCACTACGTGGTACTGCAATAAAGATCATGACCTTAGATGTGGTTTCTGATATTATAGGCACATCAGGGTGATTTCTATTCCTGAAAATTGTACCTTGAAAGGACACTAAACGTCTTTCCTGTTATGCGTACAATTTTTCAAGTTGTTTTTTTATGGGTGCTGCCCTTCCTTCTATTGAATGCTCAAGAAACTATTACTGGCAGCTTTGTCTTTGACGGGCAGGAGCGGGATTACCGGCTGCGTATCCCACCCGAATCCTTCTCCGGAGAACGTCCGCTGGTTTTCAATCTACATGGTTTTGGCTCCAATGCTTTCCAGCAGGAAGCCTACGCTCAGATGAATCCGGTGGCTGATACAGCGGGCTTTTTCGTTTGCTATCCTAATGGTGTGGATAATGCATGGAATGTGGGCTGGGCATTCGGAAGTACGGCTGATGATGTTGGGTTTATCGGAGCGCTTATTGATACCATTGCCGCTAATTATGATATTGACTCGGAGCGCGTCTATGCCTGCGGTATGTCCAACGGAGGCTTTATGAGCTATCGCCTGGCTTGTGAATTTAATGACCGTATTGCTGCGGTTGCTTCTGTGACGGGCAGTATGGTACCGGCTTACATAGACGACTGTACGCCCGGTCGCTCGGTGCCGGTTTTGGAAATCCATGGCACAGCAGATGCTACCGTCCCCTACGAGGGGCAGGCCTTTCTTGCTGTTTCGATAGAAGAGCTGCTTGATTTCTGGTATTTGAATAATGAATGTGATGGTGATCAGGTTGTAGAGGAATTACCAAATACCGATGATACTGATGGGTCAACGGTTACACAGATACAATCCACAGGGTGCATGGAACGGGGGGAGGTGCTGCACTATCGTATCAATGGAGGGGGGCATACCTGGCCCGGTGCGCCCATAAATATAGGTGTGACAAACCAGGATATCAATGGCAGTGCAGAGATATGGCGTTTCTTCAATCGCTATACGCTTAGTGGCGTATCTGCGGTCTCGCCTGTAAGGGCCCTGCCTCTTGAGTTGTTTCCTAATCCTGCTACGGCAAATGTGCACATAAGCCTTCCTGCAAAAGGTGGCGAGCTTTTCCTGTATAGTGTTTCAGGCGAGCAGCTGTTGCATAAAGCCTTAAATCAAAGAATGGCACAACTGGATATGTCGGTCTATCCGCCAGGTATCTATTGTATTATGATCAGACAACATGGCGTCACCCGGATAGGAAAGCTGATACGGCAGTAGAATTTATTAAGGCAGGCTTATAGGTCATAGGGTAGGGTTTTTTTAGATTCCAGAGCTGGTACTGTGGAATTTGCAAAGCAAGTATTCCAAAGGGCTGGTGAAAAAGATGAATCAGGAGCACATAAAAGCTACGTGCATAAACTCTATTGTAAACGCCAGGAAACGAGAAAAGCTAAAAAAACCAGGGCGGCTGGGAAAAATTAAGCCTTAGTGGTTGTCTAACCTTCGAAAGCAACCGAAAAAAAGCTGCATGCTCCAGCAAGATGACTGCATAACACGTGCCAAAAGTGGCGATACCCAGGCTTTCCGGTTGCTGGTAGAACAGCATCAAGGGCAGGTGAGAGCTACGGTGCGCAGTATGCTGGGACCGGTACCTGAGGTCGATGATGTAGCTCAGGAGGTTTTTATCCGCTTTCATCACGCGCTGCCCGAATTCAGAGGCGATGCCCAACTGAGTACTTACCTCAGCCGGATTGCGATCAACTTATCCCTTAATGAGATCAAACGGCGAAAACGAAAGGGGCGGTGGCTTACTTTTACCAGGGCTGATGGTCCGGAAACACAAGTAGAAGACCCGAGCGTAAGGCCTGAGCGGCAGGATCTCAAAGATACACTGCAACGAGCTTTACAGCAGCTTGACCCTGCGTTTAGGGCCGTAGTGACCCTGCGGCTGGTAGAAGGCTACTCGGTTAGAGAAACTGCGGAGATACTAGACCTGCCGCAAGGAACCATCGCTTCCCGTCTGGCCCGGGCACAACAAAAGTTAAGATTAATTTTGGAATCATGGCTATGAAAGACGAAGCATACTACCGGATGTTACTTGCCCGGTCATTCGATGAGGAATTAGACCGTCCGGAAGCAGAAGCGCTTAAAGAGGAACTGATCCGCTCCGGCACGCTGCGTAAAGAAGCAGCGCAGCTCCGGAAATTGAGGCAGGCCCTCGAGTCGCTTCCGAAGCCTTCTGATGAGACCTTCACAGATGGGGTTATGCGCCGTATTGGAACGGTAGCGGAGCACCACCTGAGTATCCGGTGGTTAAACTGGGCGGCAGCTGCAAGTGCTGCTATTATCTTGATGGCAGGCCTTAGCATCTATTGGTCTGCCGGAAGTTTGTCCACTGAAGCACTGGTTGGAATTAGTGAGCTGGCACCGGAAGACGCCCTCACCTTACTTCAAGCTTATTAAATGGAACAGATGAGCCGAATACAGCTTTTACTGATTGGAATACTGCTAATGGCTGCGGGTTTTGCTTGCGGCTGGGTGGTGCATCGCGGCATGATGGTAGACCGTATGCATGAGGTGGCACGGATGCGCCATGCCAGCGGTTTTGAAGATGGCCTATACCGCCGCATACAGACTACACCGGAACAACGGGAAGTACTCGACCCCATTGTGCAGCGATATGGTGCTATGATAGACAGCATGCATCACCGGTTTGGAGCAGACCGCCGCAAGGTGATTGAACAAATGCATGAAGAGATTAAACCATCGCTCACGGAAGTACAAATTGAAAAACTAGAACGTTTTTCCCGCCGGTTCGAAATGCGGGATAGCTCATCGAAAAAGCGGCGAAGGCTGGATTAAACCTTGCTGCGCTTATTGTATCAAACTGTAAAATTATACTGCTATGAAAAAGGTAATATTGAGTGTTAAATTGCTACTGGCAACCCTATTCTTAACGGTTGGTGTCGCAACTGCCCAACCCCATGGTCATCATCATGGCTCTGAGGGAGGCCCCTTCAAAGCAATGGAAGAGCTGGATGAAGAACTCAGGCTCACACCGGAGCAAAAAGAAGAGATCGAAGCACTGAAGCAAAAGACATTGGCGGTGCGAAAAGAAATGCGCAAATCGGGACGTACTGCACGGACAGAGAAGGCTGAAGGAAGAAAGGCGATGCACGAGTCGTTGAAGAGCGATTTAAATGCCATCCTTACGCCGGAGCAAACCAAATTGCTCGAAGCGCACCACGAAGCCAAAAGAGTAGCTTCCAGGGCAGCGCACCAGAAGGTACGCGGAGCTATGAAAGCGTATCACGAAGAAAATGTAGAGCCAGTCTTACGCAAGCAGCGCCAAAAGCTGGAAGCGAAGATCAGCGACGAAGACAAAGCTGCACTGGCTGAAATCCGTGCGGATCGAAAGGGAAAGATGGGTAAAGGTGGCCGTGGCAAAGGCATGAGGGAAAATGCAGGCTCCGCCTCCAAGCGGGAAGCAGTGTCGGCATTGGTAGAAAAGTACAGTGCAGATATTGAAGTGCTGATGAAAGAGATCGAGCCTCAGCAAAAACAATGGAAGAAAGATATGAAAGCCATCGCTGAAGCGAATCGTCCGGAAGGGAAAGGCAAAAAAGGGAAAGAGAAGCATCATCAAATGCGTGGTTTCCATAAAGCCCGATTTCTGTTGATGGATACCTCCATGGTGCCGGAAATTGAAAACAATATCCGGAACTAATCCAAAAAAAGTCTTAAATTAGGGTGTTTAAATGCTCCCGGGGTCATCATACGCCCGGGGAGCATTCTCTCTGTATAACCACTAAAGGAAAGAACGCCCATGCTAATCAAAACTTATGCCGGCGCCGTCCAGGGCGTCGATGCTCAAACTATTACCGTAGAAGTCAACGTCGGCGGTAAAGTAGCAACAGACAAGAATTTTTACCATTTAGTAGGCCTTCCAGACAATGCCGTCCGGGAAGGCTTTTCCCGTATGGAGGCAGCCATGCAGAATATTGGCTTCAAAATGAAGCGGATCAAAACAGTCGTCAACCTTGCTCCTGCAGATATTCGTAAGGAAGGGTCCGCTTATGATTTGCCTATTGCAATGGGGGTCCTGGCGGCTTCTGACCAAATAGATAGCAGCACACTCGACCAGTATATTATGATGGGCGAGCTTTCACTGGATGGTAGCCTGCGGCCCATAAGAGGGGCATTGCCTATTGCCATTCAAGCGAGGAAAGAGGGTTTTAAAGGGTTTATTCTGCCTAAGGAAAATGCCCGTGAAGCTGCAATAGTCGATGAACTTGACGTGTATGGCGTAAGCAGTTTGCGCGAAGCAGCCGACTTTATAAATGGAGACCTTAAAGTCGATCCCAAAATGGTGCTCACCCGGGACGAGTTTTCCGAGCAGCAGAATATTTTCGATATTGACTTCTCTGATGTCAAGGGGCAGCAGAATATTAAACGTGCATTGGAGATTGCGGCAGCAGGTGGACATAATGTAGTCCTTATCGGGCCTCCTGGGGCTGGCAAAACCATGCTTGCGCGCCGGATGCCGACCATCCTTCCGCCCCTGAATTTGTACGAAGCCCTGGAGACAACAAAAATACACTCTGTGGCGGGCATGCTGCCGCCCGATTCTGCCTTGGTTGCTAACCGCCCGTTCCGCTCGCCTCACCATACCATAAGTGATGTAGCGTTAGTTGGGGGCGGGAGCAATCCGATGCCCGGAGAGATTTCATTGGCGCATAATGGCGTACTTTTTTTGGATGAACTACCGGAATTCAAGCGTACGGTATTAGAGGTGCTGCGGCAGCCCATGGAAGAACGGCGTGTGACGATTTCCCGGGCACGTAGTACCGTGGATTACCCTGCCAGCTTTATGCTGGTTGCTTCCATGAATCCCTGCCCGTGTGGTTATTACAATCACCCGGATAAGGAATGTGTTTGCGGGCCTGCACAAATCAACCGTTACCTGAATAAAATCTCAGGCCCACTGCTCGACCGGATCGACCTCCACGTAGAAGTGACGCCCGTGTCTTACGATGAATTGGCCAGTAAAAGCTTGCCAGCAGAATCTAGCAGTGAGATTGTAGCCCGGGTAATCAAAGCCAGGGAAATTCAGGTCGAACGCTATAAAGGCTCCTCCGGTGTTAATTCCAACGCCCAAATGTCTGGACGTCAGGTAAGGGAATATTGCGAAATCGGGCAGGCCGGGCGAGTACTGGTCAAAAAAGCTATGGAAAAACTGCAACTTTCGGCTCGTGCTTACGATAGAATACTAAAAGTTGCTCGTACAGCAGCGGACCTGCATGAAAGTCAAAGTATTGAAATAGAACATCTGGCCGAGGCTATTCACTTCCGGAGCCTCGACCGTGAAGGCTGGGCAGGATAGGGGGTAACACTAAAAAAAAGCGCCGCAATTTTTATGAGAATCTATCTGGCAGATGCCATTAATTATTTGAGTAAGCTGACGCTTCGGCGGGCTTGGAATGCAGGGAAGGTGTTGTCTTCCTACTTCTTTACACGTCTGCTCCGTCGCCCCGTACAGTGGGGCCTGCCTATTACTATTTCTGTAGAGCCTACCACAGCCTGCAACCTTAGGTGCCCGGAATGCCCGAGCGGTCTAAGGTCGTTTACCCGGCCAACGGGCAACCTCAAGCAAGACTTTTTTAGCAAAATAATAGAAGAGCTCGGTGCAGATTTGATGTACCTGATCTTTTACTTTCAGGGGGAACCTTACATAAATCCAAGCTTTCTGGATATGGTGTACCATGCTTCTAACAAGGGGATTTACACCATCACATCGACAAACGGGCACTTCCTGAATAAATCAAATGCACGAAAGACGGTCGCCTCCGGGCTGGACCGTCTTATTATTTCCGTGGACGGCACTACGCAGGAAGTTTATGAAAATTACCGTAAAGCGGGCAACCTGGAGACGGTGCTGCAGGGCGCCCGAAACGTCATAGAAGCAAAGCGGGATATTCGTTCTTCTACACCCCACGTCATCTTTCAGTTTCTGGTGGTCCGCCCTAATGAGCATCAGATACCGGAAATTTATAAGCTGGCTAAAGAGATCGGCATTGATGAAGTCCGGTTGAAAACAGCACAGGTCTACGATTATGAGCACGGTAATCCACTTATCCCACTTAATGAGCGTTACTCCCGCTATGCCCGGCAGGCAGATGGTACGTATAGAGTGAAAAACGAACTCCTCAACCACTGTTGGAAGCTCTGGCACGCCTGCGTAATCACCTGGGATGGGCTTGTGGTGCCTTGCTGCTTTGATAAAGACGCACAGCACCAGCTTGGCGACTTGAAGCAAACTTCCTTCCGGTCGCTATGGCAAGGGGGGGCTTACCAGCAATTTCGGACCCAGCTCTTAGGGGGACGTGATCAAATCGACATTTGCACCAACTGTACAGAAGGCTGTAAGGTCTGGGAAAAAGCCTGATGATTTTCCAAATCGAAAAGTGACCAGTCTTTATCCCAGTCTTCTCCTACGGCTTCATTGAGCCAGGGTTCTTCCGCTTTTGGGTTCGGCTTTAGCAACGCATTACCGATGGCACACTCCAGGCAGCGCCTTTGGGTACAATACTGCTGCTTGAGGTGTAGTAGGGCCTGTGTATGGTAGGCTGATGCTGCTTTCATGCCATGCTTTTTCCATTCCCGGACAATTTTGTTTTGCTCTGCTGGTAGTTTTTCCAACAGGTCCAGACCTTTGTCGCGAAGCCGTGGGTCGCCTTTACGGGTGCCGTAAAGGAAAAGCATGGGCACAACTGTATTGATAATGATTGATTGTATAGTCTGGACCCCAAGTGCTTTTGCCTGCCGTTGGGAGGCTTTGTCAAAGGTGTAGTGGTCCCACCAGTAATTGGATAGTTTAATTGTAAACAGGTTGTTGAGCTCTGTCAGGTCGTAGGCGGTCATAGCCTTGCTGAACCATCCAGCCTGTTGGTAAATCATCGTTGCTAATTGAGCAATGCGTATGGTAGGGAAGTTGGCTGGGCGCAGGCGCAGGTATTTCCAGGTTTGGGGCGGTAAGGGTGCCAGTCCATGCTTCTGCTTTAAGAATTTATATTCCTGCTTTAATCTCTGAGGGTACTCGTCCTTAAAAGCTCCGTTGAGTAGGCCGGACTGACCGAACAGCAGTGCTTCTACCTGAAAAAGACTGTGGCGGTATTTGTACAGCAGCAGGAGGGGGGTGCGCTCGGCAAGCATTTGCATAGGCTCTGCGTTGACTCTTCCGCCCAGACTGCGTGCCATGAATTGATAAAACGTTTCCTCCCACCCTTCCTTGTTGCGGAGCAGCTGGTCTTGTATTTTGTTTGCCCGGGCCTCCAGCCGCTCAGCAGCCATGCGGTCCAGCCAAAGGTTTCGGGTCAGCTCATTTACCTGCTCGATGCTGTTAGCACAGGGCACCCACTGCTCACTTTGGATCAAGCGCTGATAATGCGCTGCCAGCCTTCTGGAGATGCGCTGCTTCATTTCCAGGCATGGAATGGAAGTGCCATTGGTACGGTTTACCGGTACATCGTCTTCGTATACCACATGTAGAATGACATTATTGTAAGCGGCATCAGTCTGATGACCGTGTTGCATCCAGTCGGAGCTGCGCAGGTGCATTTCTACATTGCCTGCCCAGATGGTTTCGCCAATACGTAGCCGGGCATTTAGGAAGTCGGGACCTGCGTGGGTGTTGAGCTGGCCGGGTTGCAGGATTTCCACTGCCGCTCCATCTGTGGTTTGCAGGGAAGTGGCATTAAAACGGCGCATACGCCAAGCATAATGAAGGAGTTCCTCTTTCATAGTTATGTTTTTTGGTGGTATGGAATGCGCAAACTCCGGCAAGGCAAACTCTGGAATCGGTACGACAACTTACTAGCAGAAAACGTTTAGGAATTAGTCCCGTAACGCTGCCAAAAGTTTATATACTACACCGAAACTAAACGACCCTACGATAATTGGAGCGGTATAGACGGCTAAGACACTAGAGCTGCCTGCCGAAGGAAATCAATAAAAGCGTCATGGAAATCTGCCGTAAATAGCAGGATATACGAAATATACGTGGAGCAAAAAAATGATACAAGAGATTGCGCAGCTATATTGCTTATTACAAATATAGTTTAAATTGTTTGTTTTGTCAATAGTTAAAAACAAAAAAAAACTAAATATCCCAAAAGGACTTGGGGCGGCGCAGGACGACGATTGTATCGCGTAGGGTAATGAAGAAGTACAGGAGCGCAGCGATACCAAGAACAACAAGGCTCCAGTAACCAGCCAGCCAGAACTTGAGCGGCAACAAAAGCAGCAGGCTTCCAAGCATCCAAAGATAAGGTTTCCGGTCCCTGTAAGCGTAGCCAAATGCCAGGTGAAATGCACTGCCCGTCTGCCAAATGGCAAGTCCCGCCACTATAGCGAGCGCCCATAGCCACCATTTGCCAAGTACGACAATAAGAGCCAGAGCAAGTAAAATCGACTGGCCTACGAGGTCAAGCTTCATTCTGTATTGGCTGATCATATTGTCTTGTTTGTTCCTGTTTAAAACCTACCGGGTTTTGAATAAGTTTTACCTCAAGGTAAGCTTTTTTATAAAACTTTCAATAATCAATGAAAGTATATGTTCTGCTTTTTACCTTTTGATATGGACCAAGCCAAGAGCCCGGCTTCAAAGCCGGCAGAGAAATTTAGGATTCAAAGGTTAAAGGATTAAGTTGCTCAATTAGGAGAGAGCAGATACTTCGAAGTTGGATATTGCAGAGATTTGAAGTGCTTAGTATTCGTTTTAGCTCATCGATGCCCACCCAAAACTGGTTTTCCCGGATAGCAATATTATTGTCTACCTCAATAAGTTGAAACTGGAACGTATGGTTTATGAATCGGCCTCCTTCATCTGACTGAGAAAACTCGATCAGTGGAGGGGGGAGGTCACTTAATTCCGGGCCCTGAGCGTCCTCCGGGTAAAAAAGATAGGAAGGCGAAATCGAAAAATTGGAAGCTATGCCTTTATCCTCCTCTACGGTAAGCAGGAATACTCTTTGCCCGGACAGGTAGCTGCAAAGCATGATGGCTTTCCCTTTTTTCTCTGCTCTCCAAAGCGGCTGTATCCATTGCTGCACTTCCCGGTAATTGGTCTCAATATGGTATAGCCTAATTTCCTGGTCGTTTTTATTGATGCGTATAGCATGATCGCCAATCGAAAATGCACTTGATTGATCAATTGGGATAAACTTATACCTGAAATGGACAGGCTTGCTCTTTTTTAAATAATAATCAAGTATTGCTACTGACTGAGTTTTCTGAGGCTGCCCTTTTGGGTCAGATAGGGAGTCCCAATCAAAAATAGCTAACAGGGAGCGGAAATCGGTATTGAGGATAAAATCCATTTTCATGGCTTCAGCCAGAACAGACATCGGGATCCAAATATAGGTGTCCGCTGTTTCCAAAAGGGAGTCAACAAGTGCAAAATTGTGCCACTTTGTCTTTTGATAGTAACGTTTTCCAAGGTCAAGCTGATTGGTGGAATGAAAGCCGGTTACATGGCGGTTGGAGGAGTAGAGGTAGTCCAGGTATGGGTTTTGTTTACCCTGGTGGAGGCGGAGAAAGTTAGCAGGTGTAGACTGAATGGTGGGCCCTAGTTGTATGACTCCGGTATTTCCAGGTTCAATTCTGGCTTGGGCAAGCACGTAGGGTTCCGAGCCATTGTTCGAGGGATAGATGATAATACCTGTAACAGCGCTTTGGGGCTGGAAAAGATAAAGGGTATCGGAATCGTTCTCCGGGTCATTCAAACCGACTACATGAAAAAAGCCTCCGGTTTTATGCGAAAGCATTCCGTCTTTAATCAACCATTCTTGTTGATCGTCAAAGTAAGCCCGCTGTATACGGAACGAGGAAGTTTGTAGCGTTTCGGATAAAAAAGCTTTTAAATCCTCTATAGTGTTGGCAATTTTAGGCACAGGTCTTAATCAGTTTATCAAATTGAAAATCAAGAAAACTTGGGAAGTTTGTTTCTGTAAGGCGTTCAACCAGGAATAATTTTAAGATGCAGCAGTAATTACAGATATGAAAGGAGCCTTTTCCCATTGGGTTAACCATCAGGACCAGGCTGCCTGGTTTTGTCCAAAGCAAATTGACAAGATCTGCACCTCGGATGGCCACCACACCATCAGCGTTATGAAAGGTATGAATCTGCTCAACAAGTGAATACTTGCCAGGCTCGTAAATGGTAGCAGAAATCCCCTTTTCCCTTAACAACTCCATGCCCTCTTCCAAATGAATCATTGATCTGCGGGAATTACCATATCCTTTTTTCCGGGCTTGCCCGGTTTCACTGTAAAAAGCAGGCGTTTCTGAACGCTTTAGAAGGAGCATCCCTGCTGAAGGCGCTGATTCTAAATCATCAACCTTTGCCAGAATGGCATCTCTGACGCCAAGTAAATCTTTTCTGAGTTGCAGGCTCTGCTGAGCGATTGAAATGCTTCGGCGTACTCTTTTCCTGAAATTCCTGGAATTGCGTAGGGAAAAATCTGTTACGAATCGCTTCCTCCAGATGAGGAAAAAGAAGCTTCGCCTGAGAAGAATGTCCCACCTGGGCACAACAATGACGTTTTCACTATGAGGTGCACCGGGTTTCTCTATTCGATATTGAATCGAAAATAAGACAGCGATTTCTTTAATCAGATGGTTCATCACCGGCCCGCAGTCTTCGAAAACGAACTTAGGAGAATATGCCGACCCGGAGTCAGAAACCTTAAGGATGTGATGCAGCGATGGGAGAAGGTAACCAAGCATGAAATGCCAGTAATGCTCCTTTGATCCACCTTTATCATTTTTCCGCAGGTAAGACAATTTTATTTCCTTCATCAGATAGAGCATTACATTTTTTAAATACTTGATATTTGGACAAATTATAATGGTTTCTAATAAGTATAAGGAGCACAAACGCCGTGCTATACAGCTTTGATCCGGATCATATTTGCCACTCGTTGGGCATTGAGCATATCCCCGACAGGCTGCCAGGAAGACTTAATCAAGGGGGCTGATTTCAAAGAGTAAAACAAACTAAAAAGTAAACATCGGCAAATCATTTCAACAGCTTATTCAACTTTTGACTTCCACCAGTCAAAATTTGAAAACTATAGGTTTGGGATAGGTATTTGGTATTCAGCGATAAAAAGCAACCTCTTCCAGATAACGGTAAACAGCATCGGGTACCAGGTACTGGACTGACTTTCCGGCTTTCAGGCACTTGCGGATGTAGCTGGCTGAAATCTGCATTAGTGGAGCCTCCACAATCTTAATACTTGGATGCTGCTGCAGATTGCTTAAATCACTGCTGGGTCGCTGATAGACAAATATCTCGTGGTCCCGAAGTAACAGCTCGTAGTTTTTCCACTTATGCAGGGTGGCCAGGTTATCACCGCCCATTATGAGGGCAAACTCCCGGCTAGGATACTTTTCGCTGAGGTAAGAAAGGGTATCAATGGTATAAGAAGGCCGGGGCAGGCCGAACTCAATATCTGAGGCTTTGAGCTTCGGGTTGTCCCCAATAGCGAGCCGGACAAGGTGTAGGCGGTCATGGTCGCGTGCCAGGGTCTTTTTGGGCTTAAGTGGGTTGTGAGGGGAGATGACCATCCATATTTCCTCAAGGTCTGTCTGCGTGGCCATGAAATTGGCAATGATCATATGGCCGACGTGTACCGGGTTGAAAGAGCCGAAGAAGAGCCCCACTTTTGGCATGCTCATTAATTTAGGTTTATTCTTGCATCATTTGCTGAACGAGGCTGTCCGGCAGGTGCTCAAGGATATCATTGTCAATCTGAATTTCCTCTTGTGGGGCATCTACCAGCCATTGACCGTTCAATTTCACCAGGTGATAGTCCGAAGTGTAACGCTCGTACTGGTCCTCAAGTACACACTGGCAAAGTATCGTGTCCCTTTCGCCAGTACAATTAACGGAAATAAACTCCGTGTGAAAGAGGGTACTGTCAGGTTTTTCTTCCTCGATGATAGCCTTAAGTTCATCCAGCCAGGTTTGACCGGCCGGCGTACTCAGTGACTTAGCCTTTTCCAAACGGTTCTTATCGACGTATTCCTGGTACTGCTTTAGAACCTTTTCCGGAGTTTGGGGCAGCATGGGCTCCTCACCGCCACAGCTCCATAGCAGAGTGGTTATGATCATCCAGGACCATAAATAGCTGTATTTCATTGTGCGTAATGTTGGGTTAGTATCTATCGCCGGTAAGGTGAAGCCCCATCCGGCGCGCCCGGTCTAATTGCTCAGCATTACTGGCATTACCAGCATCAGAATTTCTTCTCCTTCTGTTTCCTCAGATGGTACCATGATGCCGGCACGTGTAGACGTAGACAACTCGATTTTTACTTCATCACTTTCCAGAACGCCCAGCATCTCCACGAGGAATTTAGCATTAAAGCCGATAGTCAGGGGCTCTCCTTCGTAGGTACAAGCCAGCTGTTCCGTCGCTTCATTAGAGAAATCCAGGTCCTGAGCCGAGATAGTGAGGCTGCCGTCATTGATATTCAGGATCACCTGATTGGTTGTTTTATTGGCATAAATAGCGATACGCTTAAGCGAATTCTGAAAGTCTGTCCGGGAGAGCGTCAACATATTTGGATTGTCGACCGGGATGACGGCATTGTAGTCTGGATAGCGCGCATCGATTAGCCGGCAAACCAGTTCTGTATTGCCAAACGAGAAAAATGCATTGGCATTGTTGAAGGCAATATTCACATCTTCATTTTCCGGTAAGCCGCCTTTGAGCAAATTAAGTGCTTTTTTAGGCACGATAAAGGAAGTGGACACCTCGCCCCCAATTTCACTAAAGGTATATTTCACCAGTTTATGGGCATCAGTAGCAACCAGGATCAGTTTATTGAAATCAACCTGGAAGTAGACACCGGTCATCGCCGGGCGGAGTTCATCGTTGCTTGCTGCGAAAATGGTTTTGGTAATACCATGTGTCAGGGAGCCACCGGGCATGGCAATCTTGTCCACGGAGTCGGGTTGCGGGATACTCGGGAAATCCTGGCCATCTTCACCTGCGAGTTTGTACTTTCCGTAGGCCGAAGTGATTTCAATGCCGAAGTTCTCGTCATTGACCGTAAAGGTGATCGGCTGCTGCGGAAGCGCTTTGAGGGTTTCAAGCAGGATCTTGGCAGGCACTGCCACTTTGCCATCTGCATCTGCCATCACCTCTATTTCAGTGGTGATAGAAGTCTCCAGGTCAGTAGCTGCGATTTGCAGCTTATTATTTTCGATAGTGAAGAGAAAGTCTTCGAGAATCGGCAGTACTGGGTTGGAACCAATCGCGCCACCGGCGATTTGCAGGCGCTTAAGCAGTTCTGATGAGGAAACGCTAAACTTCATAGGTATTATCCGCTAGGGTTTGAGAATTTGTAAATCAGGGGTTTGCCCCGTCGTGGTTTTATCGGAATGCTGATTTTGCAGCAGTCTTGCAAGCACTATAGCATACAAATGTAATTTTTTTTGCCCATTTTCGTACTATCGATTAATCAACAGACTGTTAATAAGTTAAATTATCAGCCGAATCCAATAATATGCTCAACCGATCGCAACCGCCAGTCATTAATGAAATCCAAACCATCCGGCTACCCCAGCCGGAGGTGATGCACCTGGATAGCGGAATCCCTGTTTATGTCACTAACCTTGGCACTCAGGAGGTTATCCGGCTGGAAGTGGTCTTTTTTGCGGGCCGCGCCTTTGAGGCTAAACCACTGGTGGCCCGCGCTACTTCCAGCTTGCTGCGGGAAGGCACCCGCAATTATACCGCAGCTGAGATTGCCGAAACCATTGACTTTTTCGGAGGCACGCTCAGCCTGCCTTTCAACCTGGATACTTCAAGCCTGGTGCTGTACAGCCTGAATAAGCACTTTGCAGATACTTTGCCTGTGATTCGCGAGATGCTTACTGTTCCTGCTTTCACAGAAAGAGACCTGGAGGCATATATCAGGCGCAGTCAACGGCGCTTATCAGTAGACCTGGCTAAAAATGACAACTTTGCCTACCGGTTGATCACAGAACAGATATTTGGTAGCAGCCATCCCTACGGCTACAATAGCACGACGGCAACTTATGGGGCACTGAAGGTAGAAGATCTGAGGCAGCATCATGAGCGATTGTACAATGCTGACAACTGTATCATTTTCATCAGTGGTAAAGTGACGGATCAGGTACTCAGTGAACTGAATCGGGCGTTGGGTGGTGCCCTGCCGGCCGGAGAGCGCCCTCAACCGGGTGTTTCCACTTTTGATGCCCCGCCACAGACTACTATTGAGCACCGGCCGGAAACCCTGCAGTCGGCCGTCCGTATTGGACGACGGGCGTTTAGCCGGCACCATGAAGACTTCTCCGGGCTTTACACCCTAAATACCATACTGGGCGGTTATTTTGGTTCCCGGCTTATGGCCAATATTAGAGAAGAGAAAGGGTATACCTACAATATTTACAGTATGCTTGAAACCATGCGCTACGATGGCTCGCTGCTGATCGGCACAGAGGTGAGCCCGGAGTACGTGGAGCCCACCCTCCGTGAAATCGAACGGGAAATGAAGTTGCTACAGGAAAAACCGGTTGGGGAAGACGAATTGAAAATGGTCCGGAATTTTTTACTGGGCAATTTTTTGACCATGCTGGATGGTCCGTTCAACGTTTCTGAAGTCGTCCGTACGCTCGTTTTGGATGACTTGCCGCTTCATGCCTTTGACGATTTGGTGGCAACCGTTAAAAACATTGAAGCTCCGGCGCTTCAGGCACTTGCTCAAAAATACCTCAACAAACAAGAGATGTGGCAAGTCGTTGTTGGTCCCTAGCGGGTTTAATTTGCGGCAAAATCCTTCTTATTGACCGAAAAAATGTGTTGTTTTGCGAGTCGGAGAGACGCATTGTGGATAAAGCTTTTGCTACTTGCTTAATCAGATACATTTCCTTTTTGAAAGGAATGGTTTTTCGGAGCTAGAATTAATTTGCAAAAGTATACCCTTGGTATAGGAAAAAATGCTAATTTCCGTGTCTGTGAAGCCCTAAAGGCAACTGGTTTGCTCCTGCTGCTCTGAGGGAAACACCGACAAAATGTTTGAAACACGATACTATAACTAGGACAAAGGTTTTAATGAAACTTTTCAGCTTTTTTACCCAAGAACTTGCTATAGACCTCGGTACGGCCAACACACTCATCATTCAGGACGGAAAAATCGTTGTGGATGAGCCATCTATTGTTGCGAAGAACCGCCGTACCGGCGAGCCTATTGCCGTTGGCAATAAGGCAATGCAGATGCACGAAAAGACCCACGACGATATAAAGACCATCCGACCGCTAAAGGATGGTGTAATTGCTGATTTTCAGGCAGCAGAGGATATGATCGAAGGCATGATCAACATGATCGGGCGACGCCGTCGCTTCTTCACCCATATGAAGATGGTTATTTGTATTCCTTCTGGTATCACCGAAGTGGAAAAACGCGCCGTTTTTGACTCCGCAGACCACGTTGACTCCAAAGAGACTTACCTCATTCACGAGCCTATGGCTGCTGCTTTAGGCATTGGTTTGGATGTGGAGGAGCCCGTTGGCAATATGATTATTGATATTGGAGGCGGAACAACTGAAATTGCGGTAATTGCCCTCTCGGGAATCGTTTGCGATCAATCTATCCGGATTGCGGGTGACGAATTCACCAGCGATATCATGAGCTACATGAAGCGGCAGCACAATATCCTGATCGGTGAACGAACTGCGGAGCAAATTAAAATCCACGTAGGTTCGGCCTTGCACGAGCTTGAAACCCCACCTGAGGATTACGCAGTGAATGGAAGGGACCTGATGACGGGTATCCCCAAACAAATTAAGATCTCTTACAGCGAGATCGCCCATTCGCTCGATAAGTCTATTTCAAAAATAGAAGACGCTATTCTTAAAGCGCTGGAGACGACCCCTCCTGAGTTGGCATCGGACATTTACCGCACCGGTATTTACCTCACTGGCGGTGGGGCTCTGATTCGCGGACTGGATAAGCGGATTGCGCAGAAAACGAAACTCCAAGTGCATATTGCAGATGATCCATTGCGGGCAGTAGTCATAGGAACGGGCATTGCACTCAAGAATACGGATCGCTTCTCTTTCCTGATCAACAGGAAGAGCGTCTAGGGACATTCAAACAAACATAAAAACCACCAGCCATGAGAGGCCTGTTGCAGCTTTTTGCAGCTTATGGGAATTTCCTTCTTTTTGGTTTCCTGGAGCTGCTTGCGCTTGTGCTTGTGGTTAATTTTAACCAGCGGCAGGGCGCAATCTGGGAAAACTCCTGGGGCATGGCTACCGCCGGACTTGATCAGTCTGCTGACTGGCTGGGTGAACAGTGGGCACTCCGGGACGAACTCATCAAGCTACAAGGGGAGAATATCCGGCTCATGGAACAGCTGGACAATGCCAGATACTCTAATGCAGTGCGGCAGGATACTTTTCTCAGAGATTCTTCTGAACAATTATTTTCCTACATCGGTGCTAACGTAATTAGCAATACAACGATTTCCACCGCTAATTCCATACGCCTGAATAAGGGTGGAGAACACGGTGTGCGGCCAAATATGGGCGTAATTTCCACTGATGGTATCGTAGGGGTGGTGAGAGCCGTTACCCCACACTTTAGTCAGGTGATGTCTCTACTGCACCGCGAAACGCGTATCAAAGCGGCTATTGCGCGCTCAGGCTACTTTGGCACCCTGACCTGGGACGGTAAGAGCTCCAGGTTTATGCAGTTGGAGGCTATTCCAAAGCACGCGGCACTGGAAAAAGGAGATACGGTAATAACGAGTGGGTACTCACAGCTTTTTCCGGAGGGCCTTCCAATCGGTTTGATAGAAGGGTTCAATCTGGATGGTGGTGGGAATTTCTACAACATCAAGATAAAGCTGCGGAATGACCTCAATAAGGTACGCTATGTCTACGTCATTGAAAATGAGATGTGGAAAGAACACAAGGAATTAGACAAAGCTGCCAATGAATAATACGGTCGTTCGGAACATCATACGGTTTTTTGTGCTCCTGGCATTTCAGGGGCTGTTTTTGAAGCGGGTCTCTGAAGGCTGGGTAAGCAATACCTTATACATCAATATTTTTTTATACCCGCTTTTTATCATGCTGTTGCCGTTGCAGACTCCGCGTACCGGTGTGCTGTTATTGTCATTTCTAATGGGCATTTGTGTTGATATGTTCTACGATTCCCTGGGGGTTCACGCTGCCGCACTGACAGCGATGGGTTATGCAAGAGCGCTCTTCCTGAGTCTGTATGAGCCCAGGGAAGGGTATAAGCTCAATGCGCTGCCTACACCCGCTGACCTGGGCTTAAATTGGTTTTTAAAATACTCGGCCTCCATGCTTGGGCTGCATTTACTCGTCTATTTCAGTGTGGATGCTTTTTCGCCTGTGTATATACTTGGGATACTGACCCGTACGGTTTTTACTTTTGTCGCTACGATGATAGCGATCCTGATCTTTGTTTTTATATTCAGCCCAAGGCGTTAGTTTTGCGTTTTAAAGATAACGAAAAGATTTTCTAAGTGGCAGATACATTCACCAGGCGGCAGTACATCATCCGGGCGCTCTTCGTACTTGGGGCTTTCGCACTGATTTATCGGGCTTTCCAGCTTCAGGTGGTAGACGCTACTTATAAGAAGAATCCCGATGCAACTGCCATTGACGAACAAGTGGTCTATCCGGCCCGGGGTACTGTATATGACCGCAACGGTAATCTACTGGTATACAACGTGCCCATGTACGATCTAATGGTAACCTACAATCAGCTGAATGCAGACATGGATACTGCTGCTTTTTGTGCGTTGCTAAATATTGACCGGAATTACTTTGAGGAGACACTGGACAAAAACTGGAGAGACCCGCGTTATTCTAAATCTGTCCCCTTCCCTTTTTTGACGCAACTTTCAGCGCCTCAGTTCGCTGCCCTGGAAGAGCGTTTGTATCAATTTTCCGGCTTCTCACCTCGCCTTCGACATGCGCGGGGCTATCCTCATGATAATGCCTGCCATGTTCTTGGTTACATCCGGGAGGCTGATCAGAACGACATCAAACAGTCCAATGGTAAATACGAGCCAAGAGACTACCTCGGGAAGAGCGGACTGGAGCTTTCCTACGAGGATACCCTGCGTGGGGAGAAGGGGGTGGCCTTAATCCTGAAAGATAACCTGGGACGGGAGGTAGGGCCTTATAAAGATGGGGATTTAGACGCGAAGGCTGTTTTCGGGAGAGATCTGATCACCACCATTGACCTGGACCTGCAGGCGTACGGAGAGCTGCTCATGGCGCAAAAGATAGGGGCCGTAGTGGCGCTGGAACCTGCTACAGGAGAGGTGCTGGCTATGATTAGCTCCCCTAATTACGACCCCAACTTACTAGCCATTGGCCACGGCAAAGGCAACCCCTATGGCCGCCTGTCCGTCGACAAAAATCAACCGCTGTTTGACCGCAGTATCATGGGGCAATACCCACCGGGTTCTCTTTTCAAGACTATTGTTGCGCTCGTCGGCATGCAGGAAGGTTACCTTGACCCCAACCGCACCGTCTCCTGTTCCGGGGCTTACTACTTCAATGGTATGCGTTTAACGGGATGCCACGGGCACCCTACCTGCACGAGTGTTGAAATGGGCATACAGCATTCCTGCAATGCTTACTTTGTTACTGCTTTTCGTGAAATTGTAGATGGGCCCGGCGGTTTTCGTAACCCGGAAAAAGGGCTGGACCTCTTCAATAGCTATCTCGATAAGTTCGGTCTGGGCAAACCACTTGGCATAGACTTGCCGAGGGAACAGAGTGGGTTCTACCCGACCTCTTCATTTTATACGGACTACTTCAATAAGCAACAGGAAGGGCAGCGCTGGAATTCGGTCTGGATCCGTTCCCTCGGCATTGGGCAGGGAGAAATGCAAATGACCAACTTACAGATGGCTAATGTTGCAGCGACCATTGCCAATCGTGGGTTTTATGTAGCCCCCCACCTGGTGAGAGGCTACCGGGGCAGGGGAGTAGACCTGCCGATACCAAACCGCTTTACGAAAAGAAACTATGTGGGCATTGATACTTCGTACTTCGAAATCATTGCTAACGGGATGGAAAAGGTGACTATATCCGGTACGGCACGCCTGGCGTATATTCCGGGCATTCCGGTCTGTGGTAAAACGGGTACAGCGGAAAACTCAAGGGGGAAAGACCACTCCGTTTTCTTCGCTTTTGCACCTAAGGAAAACCCCAAAATTGCTATTGCTGTCTACGTAGAAAATTCCGGATATGGAGGCACCTATGCAGCGCCTATTGCCAGCCTTATGATCGAAAAGTACATGACAGACACTATCGCGAACAACCGGAAATGGTTGGAACAGCGGATGTTTGATGCTAATCTAATGCCAGAACTCCCTTAACAAGAATACCTCCTATGATCTTATCCGCCATTGTAGCTACTGATAGAAATGGCGTCATCGGTAAGGATGATGATATTCCCTGGCACTTGCCAGCGGACCTAAAGTATTTCAAACGCCGTACCCTTAATCATCATATCATCATGGGGCGGAAAACCTTCGAGTCTATAGGTCGGCCATTGCCAAAGCGGACTAACATCATCGTGACGCGTAATCCTTTCTTTATTGCTTCTAACTGCCTGGTGGCAGGTAGCCTTGAAAGTGCCATTGAGCTGGCGCGCAGTAATGGGGAGGAAGAGGCCTTCATCATCGGTGGGGGCATGATCTATGAGCAGTCGATACCGCTCATTGAACGTCTTTACTTGACAGAGGTAGATGCCGAAGTGGAGAATGGTGAGGTGTTCTTTCCAAAGCTTGACCCAGCCCTTTGGACAGAGGTCTCCAGCGAATCCCATCAGCCGGATGAGAAAAACCCACACGCTTATACCTTTAAAGTACTGGAACGTAAGGGCTAGTAATTGGTTGGCTCAATACCATAGGGCGTCCGTACCACTTTAGCTTTTTGGGTATGTGCCCGGATGGCAAGGTTCTTATCCAGGCTTTCCTTTGTTTTATAGCCGCGGGCATGATCCAGATGGACGACCACTGCCCGGTGCCGTACCTGCTTGCCCCGAATCCCCATGTTCTCAAGGCGCTCGCCAATTTCCCGGTCAGGTCCGCCGTAGCGCATGCGCTCATCGTACCCATTCACCGCCAAAAGGTCCGCTTTCCAGGCGGAGGTATTGCAGTTGTTGAAGGTGGCCCCCGTGGGCGTGACCGCATCCAGGAATCCACCCCATCCGGAGGAGGCAGTAAGCTTCCGTAGCTGGGAACGCCCGGTCAGTCCATTGCTCTTTAGCCACTTAGGGTCAAAGCAAGCCTGCGATTCAATATCATCCTGCTCAATCGTATTGCTGGTTTCCATGGGAAGTTTGCAGTAGCCGCCGGATAGAAATCGGCCGGGCTCGGCATGTGCAGCATGGAACGCCACAAAGTCTGCTCTTGGAATACAGTCGCCATCAGTGAATAAAATATAGTCTCCCTGCGCCTCTACGATCGCTTTGTTTAGAATAGTCTGCCGCCGGTAGCCTTCATCTTTGTGCCATAAGTGCGTAAGCGCCAGTTGACCGCGTTCCTGGCAGCGGTCAATCACAGCCTGTGTTTCCGGCCCGGAGCCATCATCGGCTACAATGACGTCGAAGTTGGTATAGGTCTGCTGCTCGTAACCATACAGGACCTTCTCCAGCCATTCCGGCATGTTATAAGTGGCCATAATGACCGTAATATGGAGGTTGTTGTCTTTATCGTTTTTCATGTCGGTTGAGTTCCCAGAGCTTGAGGTATTTCATGAAATTGACATACGAAGCGAGCGCACTGAATATGAAACCATAGTACCCGTCGAGAAAGCCCCGCTTAATCACGAAGAGCTTTAGAAACTTAAAACAGGGGCCTAGTACCACGTCTATCAGAAAGCGAACCTGCCTGCCCTTAGTGAATTTGGACTGAGCAGCGATAACGGCAAATTTCCGGTTCTGCTCAAAGTGCTCATCCACCGTGGCGTAGGGGTAATGGAGAAGATCGCCCTCCAATCGGTTCACTTTGCCTTGGACTTCTACCTTGTCGTGTGGGTTGGTGCCGCCCCATTGCCCTTTTCGACGGTCCCACAACCGGGTTTTACGGTCGGGGTACCAGGCGTAGTGTAGCCAGTGCCCGCAGTAGTTGTTCAGTCGATTGAACGCATACCCATCGGCAGACCAGTTGGCTTTAACACTCAAAATAGCCTTGGTCATTTTCTCAGAGACCCGCTCATCCGCATCAAGGGATAGTATATGGTCGTACCGGGCCTGCTGCATAGCGTAGTTTTTCTGCTCAATATGCCCGCCAAAGGGGTGCTGTAAAAAATGCACACCAAGTTCTTGGCAAATTGCCGGCGTTTCATCTGTACTGTGAGAATCCACCACTACGATTTCGTCCACTACCGGTAGCATCGATTGGATGCACGCCCGGATGTGCTTTGCCTCGTTCAGCGTAATGATAACACCAGAAATCTTTACAGGGTTGCTCACAGTACAGTTCTATGGTTGAGCCGCAAAAGTACGGTTTTTTCGATATTCCATCCGGCAAACAAAACGCCACCTCAGGTGTCTTTTTAAAAACAGTATTTCTATGAGCTTTGCGCCTGAACAAACCACTGAGCTGATTCGCCGCCGGCGTGCCATTTTCCCCAAGACATATATCGACAAGCCTATTCCTAAGGCCATTATCGAGGAAGTTTTGGAAAATGCCAACTGGGCACCAACCCACAAATTTACAGAGCCCTGGCGCTTCCGCGTGTTCACCGGGGAGGCCCGTGCCCACTTGGGCCACCGGCTGGCAGAATTGTATAAAATGAAGGCCACCGGGGAGTTGTTTTCCGAAAAAAAATACGAAAAGAATCTGCAAAAACCGCAGCGTTCCGGTTGTGTGATCGCGATCTGTATGCAGCGCGATCTGGAAGAACGGGTGCCGGAATGGGAAGAAATTGCCGCAGTGTCCTGTGCCGTGCAAAACATGTGGCTGACCTGCACTGCTCATGGGGTTGGAAGTTACTGGAGTTCAGCCAAGGCCCTTCAGCAAGACCGCGAATTTCTGAACCTGGAAGAAGGCGAGCGCTGTCTGGGGCTGTTCTACATGGGCTACCATGAGCTACCGGATTTGCCAGGTAAGCGTAGACCAATTGGAGAGAAGGTGACCTGGATGTAGGGCGTTTATCCTTCTTATAGTCTGACAGCCCAAAATTTGTGAATTCTGACTCGCTCTTTTTCCGGCTCGCCGCGTTGGTCCCGGTAAAGACCGGGACGCCGTAGCTTCGGCTATGGCTACGTTTTCCGCCTTGCGAGCCAAAAAAACAGCTTCGCCATATTTCCACAAATCTTAAGTTGTCAGACTATGAAGCCCAATACTCCAGCTCTTTCAATGAAATTTTGTTTTCGTAGATGGCCTTACCGATAATAGCACCAAAACAGCCGATACTGCGGAGTTCGTCCAGCTCCTCAAGCCCGGTAATGCCACCGCTGGCAATAAGCTGTAGGTCAGGAAAGGCCGTCCTGATATCCTTGTAAAGCGATAAGGCACTGCCTTCCAGGAGGCCATCCCTGGATACATCGGTACAGATGGTGTACTGCACGCCTTTTTGGGTATAGTTTTCCAGGAAAGGAAACAATTCCTGTTCGCTCTGCTCCTGCCAGCCACTGACCGCTACTTTCCCATCCTTAACATCGGAGCCCAGAATGATGCGTTCTGGTCCAAAGCGCTGGAGCCAGGCTTCGAAAACAGCGGGCTGCTTCACGGCGATGGTCCCGCCGGTAACTTGCCGGGCACCGCATTCGAAAGCAATACGTAAGTCTTCGTCCGACTTCAGTCCGCCCCCAAAATCAATGTGGAGGTTCGTGTTGGCAGCTAACTTTTCTAATACCTTATAATTGACAATTTGCTTGGCCTTAGCTCCATCGAGGTCTACAAGGTGCAGCCGTTGCAGGCCATGTGCTTCATAAGCCTGGGCCACCTCGAGCGGATCTTCGTTGTAAATCTTTTTCTGAGCGTAGTCGCCCTGTGTCAGGCGTACACATTTGCCCTCGATGATGTCAATAGCTGGAATAGGGTGCATATTAAAGATGTAAGAAGTGCTTGAGAATGGCTTCGCCCACGGGGCCCGACTTCTCGGGGTGGAACTGGGTGGCGTAAAAATTATCTTTTTGCAGTGCAGAGCTGAACGGCAGTACATGCTCGGTGGTGGCTGTGGTGTAAAGCCCCTGTTCCACATAATAGCTGTGTACAAAGTATACGTATTCACCTTCCAATTCCGGGCTAAAGATACCGGTGCTCAGGTTGCGGATGCTGTTCCAGCCCATGTGCGGAATTTTTTCCCCCTTTTTGGGTTGGAATCGCACCACCTCCTGTGGAATGATGCCTAGGCACTGGGTATCGTTTTCGGCAGAATGCTGGCATAAGAGTTGCATGCCCAGGCAGATGCCCAGTACAGGCTGCTTCAGGTTGCGGATGACTTCATCCAGCCCCTGCTCCCGAAGATAAGCCATCGTCGTATTGGCCTCGCCCACACCCGGAAAAATGACCTTGTCTGCGGCCTGTATTTCAGTAGCATCTCCGGTCAGGTGGGCTTCTATACCCAGGCGTTGCATGGCAAATTGCACAGACCGGACGTTGCCGGCATTATAATCAATAATTGCTATTTTCATTAGAGTTTATTAATGTAGGTTTTGTATAGGACATGGATTAGGATTTTTTGCCAGACCAAAGAACGCCCGGAATCTAGTAGCCTTAGCTACTAAGGTGAGGACGTGATGCAGAGCTGGTGAAAAAGACAATTAAGGGACATACAAAATTTACGTTAATAAACTCTATTGTTAGGCTTAAAAGTCAGTTTTACAATACACCCTTGGTGCTCGGTAACTGCAGGTGCTCTGTATCCCGGCGCTTGGCCATTCGTATAGCACGGGCCCAGGCCTTAAAAATGGCCTCGATTTTATGGTGCTCGTTAGTCCCTTCTGCTTTGATGTTAAGATTGGCCTTAGCGGCATCCGAGAAGGATTTGAAAAAGTGGAAAAACATCTCTGTGGGCATATCCCCGATTTTTTCCCGCTTAAAGTCTGCTTCCCAAACCATCCAGGGCCGGCCACCAAAATCAATAGCGACTTGCGCCAGGCAGTCGTCCATAGGCAGCGCATAACCGTAGCGTTCCAGCCCCAGTTTGTTGCCCAGTGCCTTGGCGAATGCCTCGCCCAGCGCCAGTGCCGTATCTTCTATGGTGTGGTGTTCATCCACTTCAAGGTCTCCGTTCACCTTGATAGTCAGGTCGAGCCCACCGTGGCGCGCGAGTTGGTCGAGCATATGGTCAAAAAAGCCCAGCCCGGTTTCAATAGCGCTTTTGCCGCTGCCATCCAGGTCGAGCTGGATAAGAATGTCGGTTTCTTTGGTGGTACGTTGTACCTGTGCAGTACGCTCATGAAGGCGCAGAAAGCGGTAGATTTCCCCCCAGTCGGTAGTGGTCAGCGCAATAGTGTTGTGAACAGCTTGATTGTCGCCTTCTACCTCATCAGCGCCCAAATCAGGTTGGTTGTTGAGCCAAATTCCCCTGGCGCCCAGGTTTTTGGCCAGCTCAATATCTGTTAAGCGATCGCCAACGACAAAAGATTTGGCGAGGTCATAGTCGCCGTCCAGAAAAGGCTTCATTAGTCCGGTACGGGGCTTCCTGGTCGGGGCATTATCTTCCGGGTAACTGCGGTCAATAAGTACGTCAACGAAGGTGATGCCTTCGCCTTCAAAAGTTTGCATCATTTTATTGTGGGCAGGCCAAAAGGTATCTTCCGGAAAAACTTCAGTGCCCAAACCATCCTGATTGGTAATCATGACGAGTTCGTAGTCCAATTCCCTTACAATGCGGGATAAATGTTGGAAGATGCCCGGATAGTAGTCCAGCTTCTCCAGACTATCGATCTGGTAGCCCTCCGGTTCAAGAATGAGTGTGCCGTCGCGATCCAGTATTAATAACTTTTTCATGGTGCAAAGGTAACAAATTCAGGATTGAGGCGGGGTGGCTACCGGATATCGTGACACCGCACAGACGAATGGACTTAGAGCTTGTTGGGGGTTCACACTTTGGGCTGCTCTTGCCAAATTTTGCACTGTACTTCGTTGCTCTTCGGTCGCGTAGCTTGGGCTATGCTCCCTCGTCGCGCCTTGTTCAGAATAAAATTTGGCGGCGTTCGCACCAAAAGCGAAATCCCAAAAAGCTCTTACACTTTATGAAATTTTTTATATCTTATGGATCGACAAATTTGCCTTATGAAAATCTTTACCCTTTGTGCTTTATTCCTGGCACTCAGCCTGACTACGGCTTCGGTACCGCCTCTGTTCTCAGACGAGCTAGATAAGAGCCTGGTTGCCTATTATTCCTTTAACGATTGTGATGCCCGAGATGACTCCGGCAATGCTTCTCATGGCCGGTTGTATGGAAATACCAGCTGTTGGTGCGGCATTGAAGGCAGCGGTTTGCTTTTCGATGGGGTAGATGACTACGTGGAGTTTGAAGGTGGTGTGAACCGGTATTTCAATACCTCTGATTTCACGGTCAGCTTTTATTTCAAACCGGAGCAGTTCCTGGTTTTCCGGCAAAGCCTGCTGTCAAAACGGAAAGAGTGCGAAGCCTATAATATGATCGACATTTTACTGGACCTGAATGCCCGCGAAGTGTCGACTTTAGTTCATGAAAATCCAAATAAGTTTTATCCAGGCCTCAGTCCGGGGCTGGACACCACCCGTTGGATGCATTTTGCCATTACCCGGGAGGGCACTCGTGCCTTTACCTACATTAACGGACGCATTGCCCGGAAAGCGTTCCGTTGCAGTGGGGTTGATATATCTAACGACGTCCTGCTTTCATTTGGCAACAGCCCTTGTGTCCAAAAAGGCAGTGCCCGACGTTTTAAAGGAGTCCTGGATGAGCTAAGGGTATACAGTCGTGCCCTTAGTCCCGAAGAAATCCGGGCGCTTTACCAAAAGCACCCGGTAGAGGAAGCGCCTTCTGATTGCCTTACCTGACCGGGTGGAAGGGGTCATTGCTATAGGCCCAGTAAGTAGTGTAATTCCAGGATCGCCATCCTGGGAAGTGTTGTTTTTTCAGCCGTTTACTGACGAATTTTAGCTCCTTAATCAGTTCCGTTTCGGTCCATCCGGCGGCAATCTGCAGCCGGTGCCGTTCTTCCCATAAGGTAGGCAGATTGACAGGAGAAACCTCTCGGGTCAGGAATTCGGTATCCAGTGTTCCCGGACTGGCCTGCCGGATATTGTAGCGCGTGATCACTCGGTCCCAGTTGACCGCGCTGTATAGCAAAAGGAGCACTAATGCCAGTTGTGCCGATCTTTGCAGTACAAAGGTTACAGTACGCTTGTCCCTTGCTTTGAGATAGACTAGCCAGAGCCCGCCAAGAGTCGCAATCAGGAAACCAAAGACCCCCAGTCGCTTGTAAGCCAGTCCGAAGTTGGCCATATACTGCCAGTTGCGCAAGCCAACCGAAAGGGCTAGCATAGCGTTTTGTGCCAGCCACAGATGGGCGAGCCAACGTAGCCGTTCGTTATCAGGTAAAAAATTGAGATTGCCCCGGAAAAACCACAGCAGCAGGCCCATAGCCATTAGAATGGATAGAATGAGCAGATAAGTGCCCTCGTGTACATATTGGCTGAGCTCCTGAGGCGTCGTCTGTTCATAGTTGATCCAGACAAAGCGCAGGTCCGCAACATTAGCCACGAAGAGCAGCCCATTGAGCACAGCGAAGCTGAAAACTCCGGTTTGGTATTCCCGCTTGAGACCGAGTGTGCCGGCATTCGGTTTGGGCGTGCCGCGCTTCCGCCGGAGTACCGACCGAAAAGGCCCTTCCCAGTCCTTCAAAAAATCGCCCCATAAGGAAGGCCAGACCAGTCCACCCACAATAAAACTGCCCATAACGAATAAAAATACCCGCTCCATATCCCAGTTGAACTGTAGCCAGCTGCCCGGCCAAAATCGTTGCCAAAAGGCAGCAAATTGTGGATTGGCTTGGTAGTAAATAGCCCCAAAAGCAAGCCCCAGCCCCACCGGCAGTAGTGCTAAGGGTGCCCATCGGAAGGCTGGCTTCCACGCCAGTGGTTCCCAAGATCGGATAAGCCGGTAGATTGCGGCTATGGGGCTGCCTAAGAGCTTAGTGATACCCAAAAGCGCGGCAAACCACAAAAAACGCAGCGGCCGTTGGTGCAGGTGTCCGGAGAAAACCAGAAAACAGAGGAAAAACACCAGGATTGATAAATCTGAATTCCGCCAGGCAACGAGTACGGCACTGCTCAGGAAAGCGGCTGCGAGCCATTGTGAGGCTTTCCGGTGCCGGAGTTCGGGATAGCCCAGTGCAGCAATACCGACCGCTAATATCGCGAAGGCCAGTGCATTGAGCCCCAGTAAAGCGCTGTGAAATAGGTGTGCATATATCATGGCACCGCTTATCCACACCACTAATTTAGCGAATGGGTGATGAAGGTTAATCGCATTCCATTTCATGAATTAGAGTTTTGAGTGATTGAGGTAGAATTTAAGATTGACAGATGGTACAGCAGTGCATAGCCCAGCCCTTGCAGCAGGAAAAAGAACCCCAAAAAAGCAATCAGGGCAGTCGTAGGATTTAAAAGTAGGTCAAGGCTATGGTGAAAAAGTGCTAAGGGGTGAGTGAAAGCGTCCCAGCTATTCCAGCGATTAACACGGCCCAGGAACAGCCCGAAACTGCTCAGTAGTGAAAAGCTGACCAGTGTTGCGTAGCCGTTGGAGCCCTGAGGGGCAAGCAAATAGCGCACAGGCAACAGGCACATCGCTGCGCAGGTCTGGACTAAAATAATCGTGTTAATGTTTTTCATAAAGTACTTTGAAATTCAAAGTTATAAAATAAAAAAATAGGCATTATGCTGAAGACCCACTGTTCCCTGTCCGGAGCAGAATCTCCAGCGCATCCAGATGGGCCTGAAAAGCATCTCTGCCTTCATCCGTTGCCCGGTAGGAAGTATTAGGCTTACGACCGATAAAGCGTTTGCGGACTTCCAGATAGGCTTCTTTTTCCAGGGCTTTAATGTGGGAAGCCAGGCGCCCGTCGGTCAGATTCAGCGTTTCTTTGAGGCTGCTGAAGTCTACCCATTCTTCTACCATCAGGACAGACATGATGCCCAGTCGCACCCGGTGGTCAAAAGCAGGATTTAGCTTGCTGATGATGTGTTTCATGCGCCCTGCTCGTATTTGAAGTACATGGCAGTCCCGTAAAGGATGTGCATCAGCCCAAAACCTATCGTCCAAAACTCCAGCCCTAAGCCGATGAAAAAAGCAGATACAAGTCCAATTGCGATTTCCGTAAGTCCAAGGTATCGGACATCGTTGAGGGTGTATTTGCTGGCATTAAGCAGCGCTAGCCCATAAAAAATCAAGGTAACGGGAGCAATCAGGCCGGCTTGACCTTGTTTTAGTAGCGCCAGACAGAAAATACCACCTGCTGCCAGTGGGATGAACAGGTTGAGAAGGAGGCGGCGGGTCAGCCGGTCCCAAATCGGGAGCCCTTTCCGGCGCGCTTTGCGAGTGGTAAAATAAACACCACTGGCCAGTGCCAGCACCAAAACCAGAACCGCATCAAGAAGAAAGAAGCTTAGCGGGTTAAGGCCTAAGGGATGGTTTGCAAGCGTTTCAAAAGATGCCGCACCCGAAAAGGGGGTAATCTCCAGGTACCAAAAGGCTGCAACGGCCCCCAGTAATGCCCAGATGCCGGCCGCTACACCGGAGAGGCCGCTGAGGGAAATGAAACGGGAAGAGCGCTCCATAATGCTGCGGATTTCTGTCAGCGTTTCCAGATGTTCTTGATGCGATGTTGTCATTTTTGTAGTACTTTGAAACTCAAAGTTAGGGTTTTTATAAATACAACGCAAGCACGGTACGTTAATACACGCTATTATTTTGGAAATCTAATTTTCAAGCTACCGCTGCAAGACAACAGGCTGGCTACGGACTTCACCGGTAGTGGAGCGGGCCAGCAGATAATAGGTGCCTGTCGGTAGGGAGGCAACCCGGCATTGGACTATGCCCTGTGCATCCGTCCAGCGCTGTACAGCTTGCCCGGCAGTATTGAAGAGCGTCAGGTCCCAGGTCCCTGTAGGCAAAGTGGCTGCAAACTGATTGGTTACCGGGTTGGGGGCAATCTGTAGCTCGACACCGCGCATTGCAGCGGGGGCATTTGCAACAACGGGGTCCAGCTCAAAGTCCCAGATTCCGCGGCCATAGGTCCCGAAGCGAGCAGTATGGCTGTCGGCCAGGTATTCCACCGACCAATAGGTTTGGGCGGGCGCACAGTCGCCGCCGAGGTAGTACCAGCGCGCTTCTTCTGCTACGAATACGTAAGGCCCGGCTTCTGTTGCCGCAAAAAGATAGGCTTCGTCTGGCGTACCAGTGATTTCAAAGACCAGTGTTGAGGGCAGGCCTTCGGACATATCGGTAAAGTTTTGCCCGCCATCTGTACTAACGTAAACAGGGGGATTGGAATAGCCGCTGCCACCCAGGTAGACCTTTCCTACATCCTGAGTAGAGGCATAAATGGTTTGCCCGTACAGATAATGTCCCTCAGGAATAAAATTTACGGTCTGTTCCCAGGTATAGCCTGCTTCCGCCGAAGTAAAGAAACGCCCGTTGGTGGTGGCTGCATACCAGCGGTTATAGTCCAGCGGAGAGGTTTCTATAGCGGATAATTCTCCATCTCCCGATGCCTCCGCGAAGTCAAAGTCGATTTGTGTAGCGGAGATACCGTTGGCAGAAGGGTCGAGCCGGATGAGATAAGAGCCCGGACCGCCGTTTATATTTCCACCTGCCATAAAGGCCCCTACATCACCCGGGAAAGGACTGGCCATAAGTGGTGGTAACCAGACTGATTCATCCTCGGACTCCAGGTCAAAGTCACCGGTTAGTGTTCCGTTTTGGGGAGTTTGGTAGTAGGATATCCATCCGCCAGGGTAAGTGGTCCAAAGGTATTGCCCTTCATTAGAAAAGACGATATGCCCGTAATCGCCGGAGATAACTTGATCAAACCGCTGAATACCAGGCTCATTAAAGTGGCGGCCGCGCTGAAACCCCTGATCCTGGGAACCAGCGTATACGAAACGGTCATTGGTGGGGTCCGTTCGTACACTATAATATTGGCTGACATTCAGGTCTTCCATGCCGATGTTTTGCACGGTTTCAAGGCTGTCGTAGGAGACCGACAGCCCTCCGTGATTGCTGATAAGCGTAAAGGGTACACCCGCTGCCGTTTCAAAAGCATCAAAGTGCATGATGTCCGCGTGTAGGGTATTGGCAACATCCGAATAATAGGCCCACCAATCGTTGATCTTTGCCCAGTTTTGCCCGCCGTCCAGGCTCCGGTAGCATTCAACCTCGCCCATGTAGAGTACATCCGGGTTGTCCGGGCTAACGAAAAGACCGACATTCCAGGGGCGTGCAGGGAGGTCGCCGCGCTTCGACCAAGTCATACCTTTATCGAGAGAACGCCACACTTCCCAGTTCCCTTCCGTGGGGCTTGTATAGGCATAGAGCACCAGGCTGTCAGCTACAGCCGTTCCGTACAGGTTGGCCCTTGCACCGCCAAAATCAAGGTTGGTATCAGGGTTGATCCAGTCGAGTTGTCCATTATCGGGATTGGCATGGTAAATTTTGCCTGTATTGTCCGCGGCCTTTTCGACCAGCATCATACGCTGATAGTGGTGGGGGGCAGAAAGGCGCAACCGGTTGAAATCATTCGTATTGAAAGTGCTCACGGCAGCGTAGGTCTCCCCCTGACTTGCCGATCGGTACAGTTGTACGTCCGCCCAGTAGGAGGGTTTGGCGAGTACATAGATGGTGGAAATACTATCTTTTATGAGAATCGGAGAATGAATATTGCCCCAGCGGTCCTCGTGTGTAATGCCGTCGGCCTGTTGCCAGGAGTAGCCATCATCGTCAGAATAGTGTGGGATACGTCCGGTAAAGGCAATCATCCGCCTTCCGTTTTGGTAGGGGATAAAGTCTAAAAGGCCAGGCGTAAAGCGCAGGTCCTGGTTAACGATTTCCCAGTGGCTGCCATCAAGGAGCCCCCGCCATAAAGAACCGCCGGCAGAAATCAGCCAAAGCTCGTCTGTAGCCGGATCGTATTCGGTATCAAAAACGCTACCCGATTGATTGATACTGCCCCTTTCCCGCCAGGAGCCGGGGAGCAAGCCTTCTGCAAAAATACCGCCTTCACAGCCAGAACGGAAATTGATCCCCCGGGCTGCTTTCGACCGGTGCCGTTGCAACCGGGTTCGGTGTTCTATCGCTTTCCAGTCCGTACCCGGTTCAGCTTGGTGCATAAGGTCGAGCCAGGCAGCCCTGGCATCTGCTTTTTCTTCTTCTTCGCCATAGCGAATAAGGGTTTTTCCATTAGTGGGTTGGGGAAGATTCTCGGATGACCTGGACAACGTGAAATCAACCAGCATTAGGTTTAGAACAGCCAGGAAAAAGAGCGCAAATGGCAGTGTGTATCTCATTTAAACGGGATTTAAATATCTTGGTTGCAAGATAAGTGTAGTGGGCCACTTAATAAGTAGCCTGGACGTCAAACCGGCATGGGGGAGGGGAGGGAATTAGTCTCCAAGATAAGCATCTACCAGGTACATGTCAATATCCCGGCCTTTAGTTTCGGTATATTGACCGTTTTCATCGCAACGAAAATAGTCCCGAATAAAAACATAGGTAGCCTCAGAAACATTAACCTTGCCCACCTCCCCGTTGGTTTCCATCCGGGAAGCCAGGTTGACGGTATCGCCCCATATATCGTAGGCAAATTTTTTGATGCCAACGATGCCAGCAACGACCGGGCCAGTGTGAATACCGATACGGGCTTCAAAGTAGGTGCGGCCTTCAGACTCCCGTTGTATCTTCAGCCCCGCCATGAATTCCTGAATCTCCATAGCCGCCAGTGTAACCCGTACGGCTTCATCTTCATCGGTATCACGCATGCCGCCTACAGCCAGATAGGCATCCCCAACGGTCTTGATTTTTTCCAGACCGTACTTTTCCATGATTTCATCAAATGCGCGGAAACAATGATCAATTTCTGCGACCAGGTCTTCGGGGTCCATTCCTTCCGAGATATGGCTAAAGCCTTTAAAATCGGAAAACATAACGGTGACGAGCTCGTGTCTTTTGGCTTTAGCAAAACCGAACTCCTTGAGTTCCCGGGCGGTCTCTTCGGGAAGAATGTTGAGCAAAAGCTCCTCTGATTTTTCTTTTTCTTTTTCTAATGCCTTGGTACGTTCCTGTACCAGGGCTTCCAGTTCTTGTTCCCGGCGGTGAGCCAGGATGATCCGCCACCGCATGACACCGAAGATGATACTGCTCAGCAGCAGGGTACACAGGACCCAAAACCACCAGGTATAATAAAAGGCCTCATGTACAACTACCGGGATAGCCAATCCCTGCTGATTCCAGTTGGTGTTGTTAGCCCCGGCTTTAGCACGGACGCGGAAGGTGTAGCGCCCTGCGGGGATATTGTTGTACCGGACCAGGGTGTTGGTGCCGGGCAAGCTCCATTCTTCTTCATAGCCCTCCAGTTTATAGCTGTAGGTGTTTTCGAGGGGTTGCCGGTAGTCAGCTAATGCAAAGCCAAAAGAGAAGATCCGGTCCCAGGGCGAAAGGTCAATGCTGACTTCAGGGTCGAGGCCGTAATTGCGCTGGATGAGCGTATCTTTGGCGACATCGTACTTGCTAAAGTGGGTAAGCAGTAAATGGGCTTCCTGTTCGGTCTGTTGCTGCTCCTGGAACTGAGGGCCGGGAAAAAAGGCGTTAATGCCATTGAGCCCTCCAAAGTAGAGTCGCCCTGCCCGGGATCGATAGAAGGAAATCCGGTTGAACTCGTTAGCGCTAAGCCCGTCTTCTACATAATAATTAGTGCAAGTGCCTTGGGGTACAACCAGCCTGCTGAGGCCATTATCTGTGCTGACCCAGAGGGAGGAGTCGTCTTCCGGCAAAATACCATTGATGAAGTTGTTAGCCAGTCCGTCTTCTGTGGTATAGACCAGCAAGCTGTCCCGCCCTGGCATCAGGCAGTGCAGCCCTTTACCAGAACCCACCCATAACCGTCCGGCAGGGTCTTCGTAAATGGCATTGACCTGGTCGCTTTGGAAAGCCAGCGGGCTGTCTTTACCCGTATGGTAATGTGCAACCCGTCCTCTTCCCGGTATGATTTCATGGAGCCCGTTGTTTAGTGTGCCCACCCATAGGTGGTTGTTAGACGCGCTGAAATACAGGTAGCTGATGTTACCATTCAGGCTGTCCCATACTCCCGCATCATCCTCAAAGGGCATTAGGTTATCAGTAGAAGGGTTATAGCGGTAGAGCCAGTGCAGATAGCCCATCCAAAGTGTACTGTCGGGAGCAACAATAACGTGTCCCAGATCTTTGTCCGGCTTTTTGAGAAGATCACGAACCCGAAGAGTCTCCAGGTCTATCCGTTTGCCATTGCCGGTATACAGGGCGCCATCAAAGTGGGTTAATCCGAAGGGATAGTTGAAGTAGTCATTGAATGGAAAGAGAGGCCGTAGCCCATCAGTCTTAGGGTCAAGAATGTGGATAGAGTTGTAGTAAGAGAAATAGATATTGCCTTCCGCGTCTTCGGTGATGCCCCGTGTGCTGCAGTATATATTGCTGCAGTACTCGCTACCGCCTTCCAGATAGTGGGCGAAGAGCTTTTCGGATTGCACCAGACGAATTGCACCAAAATCGGAAGCGATCCAAACGACGCCGGATTGATCGCGGAAAACCTGGCGGTAGATGGCGGTATTTTTGGTGATGGCTCGAATTCTGGGGGCGAAGTTTTCCACGCTGCCCATTTTTGCATCATAGTAAAGCAAGATACCTCTGCCGCCTATCCACAGGCTGCCGTCCTTTTCAACGGTGAGTGCTGTGGCTACTGCATTGCTTATGCTCGCGGGGTGCTTTTTGAAGGACTCCTGATCTGGGTTGAATGTAAACAGCTGCCCGTCCGCGCAAAGCAAATACAACTGAGCGTCAGATCGGGCAATTTGTACAATACGGTTGGTTTCCGGTACCGGTACGATATGCCTTTGCAGTACGCTGCCCTTTGCGCCTAATTCCCAGAGCTCATTGCCCACAGCCCCAAGGAAAAGCCTGCGGTCAACTTGCGCCATAGGCCGGCCGATGTGTTTTCCGGCTAGTTCCAGCACTTCCTGGTAGTGCCCATCGGGTTGCATTAGCAGGAGGTGTGTCGTTGCTGTCTGTTCGTGATAGGCAGCCGACCAGACCTGCCCTCCTAATCCCAGGGTGAGGTCGTGGGGAACGATAGCCTCCCGGATTCGAACATCGCCTTCTTTGATTTTATAATCCTCATAGGTGTTTTGGTCAGGATCAAAGCGGGTGATGTAATTGGGGGTGCCCAGCCATAGCCGCTGTTTCGCGTCAATGACCATGTCGGAAAAAGACTCATGAGGGAGGTGAGTGACTGTTTCCTGAGGGGTGTAGGTCACGAATTCATATCCGTCAAACCGGTTTAAGCCATTGATGGTAGCCATCCAGATAAAGCCGGTGCTGTCCTGCAGTATTTTAGAAACGATGCGGTGGCTTAGGCCGTCCTCAAAGTCATATACTTTGATTTGCACCTCACTCTGCCCCCGGAGCAGGGTGCAAAGGAGGAACGGCAAAACAAGAATACTTAGACGATGCATAGGGCTTGGATTGAGGCTATCGTGCGTTCGCTTCCAAAGTAAGCAAATTGTATGGAAAGATAGGGTCTAAAGGCGGCTATTCCTGCAATCGAGGAGTATGTGACTGATCCGGGTGAAGAGCCGGATACCTCAATGTGGTTGACCCGTGTTTATTATCCTTTGGTAAACAAGGATTGATCTGACTTAAGCTGGTGCTGATTGAGCTGGGTCTTAACGCCCATCTCCTGAAGCGCCATAACCAAATCTGTACGAATGTTATGCTGGATAGCCCAGGCATTTGTCGGAGAGGTAGCCCACGCAGCTATCCAGCATTTCATAGCGGTTTCTCCCATCGCTATCACCCAGAACTTGGGCGGTTCCTTAACCTGAGAAGCGTTGTACTGTTCTGCTACACGAAGCGCAGTATAGCGCACAGCTGATAAGTCGGCTTCAGGAGAAACATAAAACTCTACATGTGCCCAAATGTAGGTGTCGCGTACTGAATAGTTGACCACCTCTCGCTTTAGCATATCAGAGTTGGCAATAATATAGCGCTTCCAGTCCCAGGTTTTGACGGTGGTATGCAGCATAGTGATGTCCTCCACTGTGCCGTAGAATCCATCAATGATTACGGTGTCTCCCAATCTTACTGCAGAGGAGAAGCTCAGGAGTATACCTGAGATAAAATTTTCGATGATCGGGCGGGCGGCAATGCCCAGCACAATACCAAATGCAGAAACCAGCAGGGAGATGGAAGTGAATGGTAGCTGAGTGGAAAAGGGCAGCAACCCGATAAGGATAATGAGGAAAATAGAAAAAGCTATTGTGCCTTTCCGGATGATACTGAACCGTCCGGAGATATTATCTGCCGCCCGTTCAAGCGTAGCTTCCTGTGAATCACCCGGTGGCGAAATGGTTTTTACAGGATTCAGTGATTCGATATCTTCCAGCCGCATTAGCTTGCGCTTTTTGTAACTGGCAATCGCCTGGAGAATTCCAAAAAGGAATAATCCGCCTCCGGATGCGACCAGCGCTATATAAATCCAAATGGTTTGGGTCATTTGTTATGAGCTTTTTTTGTTATTTTAGCTGTATTAATCAGAACCTAACTGAAAACTTGCTTCTAGCCTACTTTCTACTGCTGCGGTATCCAAAACCAGGTACACCGCATAGTAAGTAGTTTTCCGATAAGTTCTCAATCTGAAAACGAGAAAACCAAATACGTATGAAAACGGCACACCTCCTCTTACTCCGACTTTCTGCCATTATCCTGCTGGCCGGATTCCTGAACTCCTGCGCCACGAACCCCGTGACCGGGAAGAAAGAGTTCATGTTACTTAGCAAGGAACAAGAGGTCAAGATGGGCATCAGTTACGATCCTCAGGTAGTGGCAAACTACGGGTTGTACGAAGATCAAAAAATCCAGCAATTTATTACGACCCAGGGGCGATTAATGGCTCGGATTTCTCACCGTCCGGAATTACCCTATGAGTTCAAAGTACTGGACTCTCCGGTGGTGAACGCCTTTGCGGTGCCCGGAGGGTTTGTCTACTTCACGCGGGGCATCATGGCGCACTTCAATAATGAAGCAGAGTTCGCCGGGGTACTCGGGCACGAAATCGGGCACGTAACGGCCCGCCACTCTGCCAGGCAATACAGCAGACAGATGTTGGGTCAGGTAGGGCTTATTGCCGGCATTGTTGTTTCTCCAAAGTTCGCCCAATTTGCAGATGCAGCCAGCCAGGGGCTCGGACTGCTTTTCCTGAAGTACGGGCGTGACGCTGAGAGTGAGTCTGACCGGCTTGGTGTGGAATACTCCACTAAAATCGGCTACGATGCCACTGAAATGGCTGAGTTTTTCCAAACGCTTAAGCGGCTCAGTGATCAGGGGGGAGGCCGTTTGCCAACATTCTTATCTTCACACCCTGATCCGGCTAATCGTTATGATAAGACCAAAGCCCTGGCACAAAAATGGCAGCAGCGCTACAGCGGCCGTCAGTTAAAAGTCGGGCGCGACTCCTACTTGCGTATGATAGATGGTCTGCTCTACGGTGAAGACCCCCGGCAGGGCTATGTGGAACGCAATACCTTTTATCACCCGGAGCTGAAATTTCAATACCCTATACCGAATGGCTGGCGTACAGTCAATACACCTAGTCAGGTGCAGATGGCACCAGAGGATGGTAATGCCGTAATGGTGTTCTCGCTTTCCACCAAAAACAACCTTACTCAGGCTGAGCAGGCCTATATGGAAACCCACCAGTTTGATGTGACAAGCCGTAACAACCGGCAGGTCAACGGGCTGAATGCCCGGGTGGTACAGGGCCGGCAGATAGACGAGCAAAACCAGCAGGCGATTAATATACTGCTTTACTTCATTGAGCACGGCGGTCGCGTCTATCAGTTGCTGGGAATGGCTTATCAGCAGCAATATGCCAATTATGAGTCGAATTTCCTGCGCACCATGAATGGATTTGACCGCCTTTCGGATGCCTCTAAAATTAATGTGCAACCCGAACGCATCAAAATTGTGGAAGCGCCGCGCACCACCAATTTACGTAGTGTGCTTAGTAGCAATGGTATTCCGGGCAGCCGCCTTGAGGAGTTTTCTATCCTGAATGGCATGGAGCTAAATAGTCAAGTGCAAAAGGGGACGCTGATCAAGGTGGTCGATAAGGCAGGGAATTGATATATTGCGGCAAAAATTGAATCCATGAAGAATCCAATCCGATTGACTTTGCTGCTGGCGAGTACATTTATGTTGTTTACGGCGCAGAAATGCGGTAGCGGCAAATATGAGTATGCGCCCACGACTTCCATTGAAATTGCGAAGACGGGCTGCTTTGGTGAGTGCCCAACTTACGTTTTTGAGCTTAATGGCGATGGTTCGGCTACTTTTAATGGCCGCCGGTTTGTGAAGCCAGAGGGGCAGCACTACCGAACCTATTCGGCAGATACCACAAACACCGTCTTTTCCCGCCTAATCGAAGCAGACCTTTACCAATACGAACGGGAGTATACTGATAACGTAACGGATCTGCCTACCACTTACCTCACCTTTGAGCATGAGGGCAAGCAGAAGAAGATCAAGCTTTACTACGGTTACCCTGAAGAGTTAGAGAATATTGTGGAGGAACTTCAGGAGGTTGCCCTGAGCAAAGGCTGGACAAGCGGTTCTGCACCGGTAAAAGAATAACGTTATTTGAGGCTTAATAGCTGACGCAGCGTATGGCAGGGGGGATATAACCGTCTGTGGTACACTGACCAATCAACCACCTCAGCACCGTAGAGTGCTGAGGTGATTTTATAGTCCACCAACCCAAAATTTGTGATTTCTGACTTGCTCTTTTCCCACCTCGCTGCGTTCATCCCGGTTAACCGGGACGCCGACTTCACCGTGGGGCCCCTTCCCCACGCTTCGTGTAGGCATCGCCTACGTTTTTCGCCTTACGAGTTGAGAAAATAGCTGCGCCATAATTTCACAAATCTTGAGTTGCTGGACTATAGGTTAGGCAGGGACAAGCGTACTGCGCTGTTGTATCCAGCTTTTAAAAATTCGGTCCACTGCCGGGTTCTCTTTCCAGTTCTTTTCAATACCATCCAGGGCAAGGATGTCCTCGAACAGCTCATCCTGGGCAACACCTTCTTCCAGCGCATCGCTGTATGGAATATGGCTAAAGGTCACTTGTGAGTAAAGTGGAAGGAATTCAGGGTATGCCTTGTTAAGGTGAGCGGCGATTTCCTTCCGCAGCAGGAATTTGGGATCAGCAACCTTATCGCGCATTTCCACAAAGTTGCGCAGTGCGAGATCTGCAATAGCGTTAGCATTCTTAATTCGGGTGGCATTAAACGCTTCGAAAATGGCTGGCCAATCGCCCTGATGGGCCTCCACAAGCTCATCCAGCAGCGTACAATCTTCGAAGCCGGAGTTCATGCCCTGTCCATAGAAGGGGACAATAGCGTGAGACGCATCGCCCATGATCAGCACTTTATCCTCATAGCGCCAGGGGCTGCAACGGATCGTGACCAATGAGGCGGTTGGGTTCTCCCGGAATTCTTCGAGCAGGTTTGGAATAAGCGGAATGGCATCAGCAAAGTATTTTTCGAAGAAAGCCATGATTTGCGCGTCGGTATTCAACTGATCGAAAGCCGGGGTCTGCCCTTCGTAAGCAAGGAAGAGGGTGCCTGTAAAACTACCATCTACATTAGGTAGCGCAATCATCATAAACTGTCCACGCGGCCAGATATGCAGGGCGTTTGGGTCCAGGGCGTGCTCCCCGTTAGCGGTAGGTGGGATATGCAGCTCCTTGTAGCCGTAATCCAGGAAAGACTGGCTGTAACTGAAGCGGGGAAGTGTGCTCATAAGGCTGCGGCGAACGGCTGAGAATGCTCCGTCCGTACCAAAAATCCGGTCCGTTTTCACTGTAAGGTGCTCGCCGGTCTCCCAGTGCTCAAATTGGGCGGTAGCAGTGTCAGGGTCCACGCCCAGGCATTTATACCCAAAGTGAAAATTCAAATGCTCATACTGATCAGCAATATTGATGAGCTCAATGTTGAGGCCGCCCCGGGAAACCGAGTAGATCGCCTGTTCCGCCTCACCGTAAGGTTGGAAGGTCAGTTGCCCCTCTGTATTGTGCATCTTGCGCCCGTGCATGGGGATAGCCTGCTTGCGGATGGTGTCTTTAATACCAGCCCGCTCCATGGCCTTCCAGCCCCGGTCACTCATGGCCAGATTGATGGATCTTCCTCCCTTAAAGCCTGATTGCCGGGGGTCTTTGCGTAGCTCAAACACTTCTACCTGATACCCGCGTTTGGCGAGTAGCACCGCCCATAGCGAGCCAACAAGCCCTGCGCCAACAATAAGGATACGATCTTTCATAACGATTGATTTTGAGTCTTAGAACATGAAACGCAGCGCGATGAATTGCGATACGAATCCGACCAGGTAACCGCCATAAAGGTCTGTAGGTTCATGGGCCTGCAGAATTAAACGGGAGGTGCCGACCAGCCCTGCTATTAGTACCGTTAGCATCAGTACCCAATACATGCTCACTTCGAAGGTGCCTAGTTGGCCAAGGCCGATCAGGAAGGTATCATGGCTGAACAGGAGCAATGTAATGACCACCATGCCTAATAATCCACCCATGCCAACTGCGTGCGCGCTGATTTTTGAAAAAATATTGATAAAGAAAGCAATAAACAGCCCGATGGATGCCCCTAGCAGAAAGGCAGAGAAAGCTGTTGGTACTTGTGCGTTGCCCAAAAAATTGCGGAACATCCAGATGTAAAACATGCCTGTAATGACATACGGGCCAATGCGCTCTTTTTGGGTTTTCATTTCCAGAGAATTGACCAGGCCGGTGAACCTCAGCATAGCTACAGCAAAGCCAGGAATAAAAAAGGTGGACAGGAAGACCTGTAGAATAAGCAGTTTGCTGAATTCATCACTGATGCTGTACACTCCAAAGAGGTAGGGGTTTATCAATAAGAGCAAAACCAGCATATAGGTCACAATCAACAACGGGTGGAAAAGGACGGAGACGACCTGCGCCAGTGGTTTCAGCATCTGCTAACGATTTGATTATGCTCAAAGATACAAATTATGGAGGAGTAAGGTTGAGTGCGACCGAATGCAAAGACGGGCAGATTTTTGAGCATCCATTCCATTTTCAACAGCGGTCTGCTTAACTTTCCGCCAAGATCAATCCGTATGCAGGAAATACTCGATCAAATACTACTGGAATACAATGACTGGGCATTGAACCTTGGGCAGGTCGTGTTAGGCACGAGCCTTCTGATAGGGCTTGGTTTTTTGTATTGGATTGTAGCAAGTCGGCTTTTTCCAATAATTGCAGCTCATCTGGAGCTGCCCCAGGAAGAGCGCCGTAAAGCCCGCAAAATACTGGGGACACTGCTTATATCGCTGGCGTTAGTAGCGCTAATCGCAGTTTTGCATCTCGACCAGCAACTGATTGAGACGACAAACGAGAATGCACCTAACCTGTACATTTCCACATTTGTTCAGGCTATGCTGATCTGGCAGTTTGCCCGCTTGCTCGACTTCGTCATTTCCCGTTTGCTCGTTACCAATTACTACCGCAATAGAAGAGAGGATCCGGTTGAGCTCGACCACTACCAGACGGATTCGAAAAACAAAACGAACCGCACTGTACAATACGCAGTGTATATACTGGCTCTGCTTTTCATCGTTCAGGCATTTGATATCGATTGGTCCTTATACACTTATCAGCCTGCTGGTGCGGAAAATGGTGAAACCCGCCGGTTATCGGTCTCTAATATTTTAAACGCAGGATTCATAATTGTACTGGCGCGCTTGTTCAGCTGGATTGTTATCCAGCTTATTCTCAGCCAGTACTACCGAAGTAAACAGATCAACGTAGGCTCACAGTACGCCTTCAATCAGTTGTTGCAGTACTTTGTTTATATCATTGCCGCGCTAATGGCACTGGAAGCCCTTGGTTTTACCCTTACCCTTATCTGGGGGGGGGCCGCTGCGCTTTTGGTTGGTGTGGGGTTGGGCCTTCAGGAGACCTTTAAAGATCTTTTCTCTGGTGTTATCCTTCTGTTTGAACGCCGGGCAGAGGTCGGTGATGTTGTGGAAGTAGATGGGCTTATCGGCACTGTTAAGCGTATTGGGGTACGGACCTCTTTGGTAGAGACCCGTGATCATGTCGTGGTCATAGTCCCTAACTCCCGGCTTATTGTACAGCATTTTGTCAATTGGAGCCACAACGACAATAAAGCGCGTTTTCACATCAAGGTAGGCGTGGCTTACGGATCAGATACCGAACGGGTAAAACAACTGCTTCTGGATATCGCCCGCAGTAATGCAGATGTTATCCGCCACCCTGCACCGTTTGTCCGGTTTGTCGACTTTGGAAATTCCTCACTGGACTTTGAGCTCCACTTCTGGTCGCATGAATTCATCCGTATTGAAGATGTGAAGAGTGAGATGCGCTTTAATATAGACAAAGCCTTCCGCGAGAATAACGTGACGATCCCATTCCCACAGCGGGATGTTTGGATGAAGGGTGGACATTAGTGACAAATATGCACTTACGTGATTTGTTCCGGAATAAAGTATTCCTCCCCAATCAGCTCTTCATATAAATCGATCATCTTTTCAGATAGTGGCTCCCCCCGGAATTGCTGGGCGTATTCAAAGCCGGCAGTAACCAGACGGGTTTGATACGCGGTATCGGATAGTAAATGACGGATGCCTTCTGCAATAGCTGCCGGGTCGTGGGGGTCAACCAGGTGTGCACCCGGTCCACCAGCTTCCGGTAGTGAAGAGGTATTAGAAGTCAGAACAGGTACCTTACTGAATAAAGCCTCGAGAATAGGGATGCCAAAACCTTCGTAAAACGAAGTGTAGACAAATAGCGATGCATTCTGATAGACAGCCGGCAGATCGTTGAACCGGACACGGACAAAGTGAATCCATTCGCTAAGGCCCAGGCGGCGCGCCTGCCGCTGTATTTGTTGCATATGGCGCGGGCCTCTACCTACCACTACCAATGGCAACCGATCCTCCTTAGGGAGGATGGATAGCGCTTTGATGACTCCTGAAAGGTTCTTACGAGGTATGATAGCGCCGACTGACAGGATATAGTTTTCGGGCAGATTGTACCGCTGCCGGACGGATTCCAGTGTTTTATTGGACCGTTCCTGCATGTACCGTTCATGGCACGATTGGTAGATAACTGAAATTTTACCGGGGGGGACTTCATAAAACTGTTGCAGATCCCTCTTCGTGCTTTCACTGATGGCTACGATATGGTCCGCTTCCCGGCAAGCGTACTTGAGCTGAAGGTCAAGCGCAAGGCGTTTTGGAAATGAATATTGCTCCGGGAAACGCTTGAAAACCAGGTCATGGACGGTGACCACGCTTTTGATCCCTGTTCTGGACATACCAAAAGGCAGGGTCTGATTGAGTCCATGAAAAAGTTGTATGCGTTGCCGCTTGAGATCACCTTTAATGCTAAACCGTTGCCAGATCAAAGGCAAGCCTTTACGGCGGGGCATCTGAGTATTGTATAAGGCGCTGTTCAGGAAAAACTGTGTCTCTTCATTTCTGGTCAAACGTGGAGTATACAGGAAGTAGGCATTGTCTGGATAATACTCTGCAAGATTGGAGAGTAGGGTACGGCTGTAATTACCGGGCCCTGTAAAGTTGTTGTATAGCTGCTGTGCGTCGTATCCAATGCGTAACATAGGCAGTCAGTCGTTTTGAGCTGTAGCATGAGAAGTTGTGGTGCGCATTGGCAAGTAATAAATGATGTTGTATTTGTCCTTGTTAACTAACGAGCATACTCTAATTTAGTAATTGTTTGACTTCTTCCAAGGATAAATCCATCATTGCTGCCATCAGGTTATCCCCTACCGGGAAATGATGTTCTGTAGGGCGCAGTGTAAGGCTGATTACTTCTTCAACGATAATAGCTGAAAGCAGTAATCTTGCCAGTTTCTCATCACGCATGAGGTATTTGAATACCACATCGTAAATCGGATTCGCAATTTGCACCATAGATGAACAGTTTTATACGTGCAGGGCACTACACGAAGTTATTGTGCTTGCAACAGGCACGAACAGACCCCGCTATCGCTAAACCGCAAAGCTCTCACCGCAGGCACAGGTACGGGATGCATTTGGGTTGTTGAACACAAAGCCATCCCCAGTGAGCCCACCGGAAAATTCCAGCGTGGTATTACAGAGATAAATAAAGCTGCGCAGGTCAGTCACGACTTTTTCGCCGTTGTCTTCAAAGACCTGATCATCGTCTTTTGCTTCATTCGAAAACTCCAGTTGATAGGTCAGGCCGGAACAACCTCCGCTTGTGACCCACACGCGCACAAAGTAGTCTTCCCCGTAGCTTTTGGCTTTGCGAATTGCTGAAATCTGGTTTTTTGCACTTTCTGCAACTTTTATCATGGCGGACCAATGTTTATCGTTTAAACTATCCGGTTATTCTGCCGGTAGATCAAAGTTAGTAACATTAGTGGAGCCAGTCAAGTTCACCTGTTTTACTAACGGGATAAATACCCTCCGTCTATGGGGATATACGCTCCGGTCATAAACGAGGCCGCATCTGAACTCAGCCAGAGGACGAGCTCCGCCACTTCTTCGGGGCGTCCCAGCCGGCCAACGGGGTGCAGCTGTGAAAGCATGCCCAGTTGTTCTTCTGACAAGTTCGCAGACAGCAGCGGCGTATCGATAAAAGCAGGCCCTACGGATAACGTACGGATGCCTTGTGCCGAGTATTCCAGTGCAGCGTTGCGGGTCAGGCCTACGAGACCGTGCTTGGCGGCCACGTACCCGGCTGCTCCTTCAAAGCCCACCTGCCCGAGTATGGATGCCATATTGATAATGACACCACCACCGGACTTCAGCATAGCTGGAATCTGATACCGCATGCCAAAGAATGGACCGGAAAGGTTGATCCTTATCACTTCTTCCCAGCCTTCGAGAGGGTATTCTCCGACAGGAGCCTGAGCCCCGCCGATGCCTGCGTTGTTGCAAGCGATATCCAGCTTGCCATAGTGGTCCATTACCGCATCCACCAGCGCTTCGTTGTCCTTGGGGGAGCCGGCGTCCATTTTGAAAAAGAAGGCTGCTCCGCCTGCGTTAGTAATTTGCTGTACGGTTTCCTGTCCGCCCGCTTCGTTGAGGTCAGCCACGGCTACTTTTGCACCTGCTTTCGCGTAAGCCAGGGCTACGCTGCGCCCAATACCAGAACTTCCACCAGTAACGAGGGCTACTTTTTTATTCAGTTGTTTCATAATAGGAAGGTTTTGGTTTCACCTTTTAATGTACCGAAAACAGGGGTGAAGCGCAATGACTTTTAGCACTTTACGGGTGTTTTTGAAGACGGCCTGAATAGGAAAAAAAGCACCATCCAGCTAAATATTTTTTAATCCCTTCCCGGTACCGTAACTTTAGGGGTTCAAGCCCAAATGCCTATGTTTTTAGAACCACATTTCAAAGGACAGCGCAGCGGATGGATAGAGATCATCTGCGGATCCATGTTTTCCGGTAAGACCGAGGAGCTGATCCGCCGGTTGAAGCGTGCCAAAATTGCCAATCAGCGGGTGGAAATCTTCAAGCCGAAGTTAGATACGCGCTACGATGAAGCAAAGGTGGTCTCTCACGATGCCAACTACATTCTCTCTACGCCTATCGAGCACTCCCGCCGTCTGCTGGAGCTGGCCGACGGTGTTAATGTTATTGGGGTCGACGAAGCGCAGTTTTTCGATGATGAACTGCCGGAGGTCTGTCAGATGCTGGCCCTGCGCGGTATGCGGGTCATTGTAGCCGGACTGGACATGGACTTCCGGGGCAAGCCCTTTGGCCCTATGCCGAATCTGCTGGCCGTGGCGGAGTACATCACTAAAGTGCACGCTATCTGTCAGCACTGCGGTAACCTGGCCACCCATTCTTACCGCCTTTCCGCTGATGACCACACCGTCGTTTTGGGCGAAAAGGATACCTATGAGGCCCGCTGCCGGACCTGCTACCAAATGGGTAATATCCTGGACTTGAAGGCTGACAAACCGACTGAACGCGGGCAGCAGGAGGGGAAGGTGCGGCGGATGTAGGGTTTTTGAGAAACTTCAATAAAAGCTTCTATGATGCCTGGCACTTAGTGCGGGAGGCAAGCTTTCCCGATTCATAAAGATAAAGGCAAAAAGAGTTGTAAATCGAAATAATCCACAAATAAAGAGTCTGCTCTGCCATTGGAATAAACGAATCCGGAGTACTGAAAATTTAATTCGCCTACTCTTTCTCCGTAAACCCTGCAATCAATGTTCTCAGGGATGCGAAGGATTGATTCCGAATCAGAATCACTATCAATATTTGTAGTACGGTCTGTATAGAAAAAGCTATTGGAATAACTTACCTCCTCATCCCTTATCGAAAATTGCAAATGATATTTCCGCGAGGAGTGGCCTTGAATGATATCAGTGACAGCATTGTAAAGCGAAAGGTCTGTCTCTTCAAATCGATTCCAGTACACGTAGAAGGCATAGCTGAGTACTTTTGGCTGATTGACGATATTAAGCGGGCTTAATATCACTTCGTAAACCACTGTGGAGTCACCGTAAAGTTTGTAAGTTGAAATACTCCTTGTGCTGACATCGGTACAAAAGTCGTATGCGATATCTTCATCGCTGTAGGTTGATAAAGCCCCTTCCAGACTTAAAGAATAATTGGAACTCAGCCATGTTGTATCAGGAACAGTATCACCTTCGTCATCGCCAATGCCTTGATTATTTACACAATTTGTCGATAGAAGAAGCATCAGGCATAAGCCAGAAAATGCAAACTTCTCCTTATTGTCCAGTAAGCAAAGAGTCATAACTTTTGAATGATTCAATCGACTTCCTCTTAAAGTACTTCTTTTTTTGATAGAACGTTTAATAACAAAAGAACTTCTCGTGAAGGTTAAGTGCTACACGCTCCTCTTTCTGGTGGTATCCGTTGCGGCATCTGCGCAACATACAGCGCTCCATATTCGCGGCTCCATTAAATCCGCAGACTCCCACGAGCCTATCATCGGAGCGGTCATACAGGATACATTGAGCAAAGCGTACAGTATTTCTGACGAGTATGGCTTTTTTAATTTGAGCCTGCCCGGCGCGTACGGTTGCTTAAGTACGCAATACATAGGTTATGAGCCCCAATTGATCTGTGGGGTCTTCGAAGAAGGGAAGGCTTTAAACATTGAGCTGAGTACTTCGAATTTCCTGCCTCAGGTGGAAGTGTCTTCTTATTCTAATCACGGCGTGCCGAAACTTGGCAGGGTCTCTTTTCCTGTTTCAACGCTTCAGTTGCTGCCTCAGCTAGGTGGCGAAGCTGATTTGCTCAAAACGATTACGCTGCTGCCGGGCATTGCGCAGGGAGTAGAAGGCACTACCGGCTTGCTGGTACGTGGGGGCAGCCCCGATCAGAACCTGGTTTTAATGGATGGGGCTCCGGTGTATAACCTTAGCCATTTTGGGGCGTATTTATCTGTTTTCAATACTGACGCGATTAAGCACTTTGATGTCTACAAGGCAAGCTGGCCGGCAAAGTATGGGGGGCGGTTATCCGGCCTGATCGATATCCGGACGCGCGAGGGTAATCTAAAGCATTGGGAGGGCAAAGCGACTATTAGCCCTTTACTGGGCCGCTTCCTGATAGAGGGGCCACTCAAAACGGATAAAACCAGCTTCCTGCTTTCGGCCCGCTCTTCCTGGCTAGGCGTCTTGTTTAACGCATTTTCGGGTCAGGATTTCAAACAGCGTTACCTCATGTACGACCTAAACGGAAAGCTTACCCACCGGATAAATGATAACCACAGGGTTTACTTAAGCTACTATAGTAGTCTGGATGACAGTTAGGTGGAAGAAGTCCTTACGGGTGGTAGCCTGGGCAATCAGGAACGAATCAGATCTGAAGAAGCAATTGGAGTGAAATGGGGCAATCAAACGGCGTCATTGAGGTACGCAGCCTTTCTGAGTAATCATTGGTCACTACAGAGTATCATTTACTATACCCGGTATCGCTTTTCAGGTTATCAGCGGGAGATGAATCTCTTTGCGAATGGTTTGACGACAGCATCTTTCAATGCAAATGCCTCATCCAATCAGGATTTTGGGATACGGGCCTTCGCCAAATATACCCACCGGAATCTAAGTTTTATTTTGGGCACCGAGCAGGTTAGGCAGCGGTTCGCCCCACAGAGTACTTTTCAGAGTGAAGGTCGGTCTGCCACGCTCCTGTTGAGCGATGCCCGAGCTTTTCAGCAGAACTATTTTTCAGACATGAACATCCGGCTGGGCAATGCTACGGATATTCGGTTGGGCATTCGGCAGGTGGTGCATCAGGCTTCAGATACCACCTTTTTATCGCTGGAGCCCCGATTAGAATTTGAAAGCCGGTTGGGCAGAGGGTTTTGGGCGAGCCTAAGCGCCAATTACGGGCAGCAGTTTATGCATTTGATCACGGGGGGTAATGCCGGGCAAGCCAATGAAATCTGGCTGGGCGCTACTGCTTCTGCTCCTCCTCAGCAGGGTACACAGGTGGCAATAGGCATCAGATGGCTGGACTCCAGAGCGCGTTATGAGGTGTCATTAGAAGCTTTTCACCGGCGCATGTCAGGCCTTACGGAATTAAAAGCGGTGGGCAATAGCGGGTTGGAGGATGTGTACCGCTGGGAAGAGCTCCTGGAGTTCGATGGAGAAGGACGGGTCCATGGGCTGGAATTACTGCTGCGGAAGCAGGAAGGCCCGCTTATCGGCTGGCTGTCTTACACCTGGTCTAAAAGCCAACGGCAGTTCGATCAAATCAACCAGGGAAAATGGTTCCCATTTCGTTTTGACAGGCGTCATGATTGCTCCGTAGTGCTCCTGTATGCTTTGTCCAAAAAATGGCAATTTTCGGCTACCTGGAGCTATCAAACGGGGAGTCATATTGCTTTGCCCACCGCCAAAATACCCAATACGAATATTGCGTTTGAGGACATTTTGTTCCCCGGTGGCGCCCGTATCAACGATCAGCGCAATAATGTCACCCTGCCTTCTTACCACCGGCTTGATCTCGGATGCACCTACCGCTGGCAGAAAAAGGAAGAAGGCCCTACCCATGACCTGAGCCTGAGTATCTATAATGCCTACAATCGCATCAACCCCTATTTCATCCGCACAGAGTCAACGCCCCGCTTCAGCCGGGACGGGCAATACCTGGGAGAGGATCAGCCAGAGGTTGTCATTGTTGGGCTGTTTCCCTTTATTCCTTCACTTAGTTACAGCCGGACGTTCGACTGGAAATAGCTTAGCCTATGAAATTTAACAAAATGCTTCTTGCTCTACTACTGATGCTCACTGCCTGTGAATTGACCCGGTCGTATGATGAGGATTTTTTCCCTGCGGCTCCGCCCGTCTTAGTCTGTTTTGCGAGTATTGAGAATGACCGGCCTGTATCGGCTTACCTCTTTCCTACGGTGCACGCATTAGATACTTCGGCGGCTAATTTTATTGCAGATGCGGTAGTGGAGCTTTACAAAGACGGCGGCTTTCTGGAAGAGCTTCAGTTTGAAGAAGATCAATATGTCTCAGCACCAGCTACACTGGGCGCCCCGGGAAGCCAGTATCAGCTAAAGGTGCGCCATAGCGATTACCCCGATCTGGTCTCGGAAGTGGTATTGTTACCCCCGCCGGTTGATGTCTTTGATTATATGGTCAACTATAATGAGCCAGCCTCTCAATACACCATCGCTTTATCCTTCAGTCATACGGGGCAAGATGCAGCCTCCTACGGTGTTTTTGCTGACTTGTATGCTGATGGGCAACTGGTCAGGGACAGGGTGCGTACTGCACTCATCGGTAGCGAGCCTTTTATTGAAAACGACACGGTCCGGTTTAACCTGATTGTTCCCGCCCAAGTTACCAGATTTGAGGATTTTGTCCCGGTGGATACCCTTAGCATTGACAGTGCAGCGGTATTTATCCGGGTCGTCTCTGAGGAGTACAATGCGTATCGGGCATCGGTGCCAGATGAAGAGATCGGAGGGTTTTTCCCGCCACAGGATGACCTGTTTACTAATTTTGAGGGCGGGTACGGGGTGTTGTTTACGGTTAGTAGCAAACGAATTGGAGTGAAATTCTAAGGAAACTTTGCGCATAGACAGTAGCTCTGACTTTGTTTTAATGCAGATGGCGACTTTGTAACTCAACCCCCCATTCATCCAAAAAATCCAATCCCTCACCTATTTTCTTGCTTCCCCCGTGGAATTGAGCTTATCTTTCCGTCCACAACCTATTGAACCGTGAGCAAACCTATACTTGATATCCAAAATATTGTAAAGACTTACGAAAAGCACGTTGCTGTTAATGACGTGAGTTTTGAAGTGCCCGCCGGGAGCATCTTTGGGCTGTTGGGGCCGAATGGGGCGGGGAAGACCTCTCTTATCCGCATCATCACGACCATCACCCGGGCGGACAAAGGCACCGTCTTTCTGGATGGCGAACGGCTCAATAGCCGCCACCCGGAGGAAATCGGCTATATGCCGGAGGAGCGGGGGCTGTACCGCAAAATGAAGGTGGGCGAACACCTCACCTACCTGGCCCGCCTCAAGGGCTTATCTGCTACTGAGGCTAAAACCAAAATCAGTGACTGGATGGAGAAATTCGGTATCCAGGACTGGTGGGGCAAAAAGGTGGAAGAGCTCTCCAAGGGCATGCAGCAAAAGATTCAGTTTATTGCGACCGTCGTCCACGAGCCCAAGCTGCTGATCCTGGATGAGCCCTTCTCCGGACTTGACCCGGTGAACACCAACCTAATCAAAGACGAAATCCACAGCCTGCGCGATAAGGGGATGAGCATCATTTTTTCCACCCACCGCATGGAGCAGGTGGAGGAAATCTGCGAGCACATCGTACTGATCAATAAAGGCGAGAATGTGCTGGAGGGCAAAGTCAGCGACGTCAAAGACCGCTTCAAGCAAAACCTATATGAGCTGACGTACGAGGGCGAGCTGCCGGACGGCTTACTGGAGCAGGCAACGGTTATCAGTCAGCAGCCCGGGCGGCTCACCGTGCAGGTGGCAGAGGAGGCAGAGTCCAACGCTTTACTCCGAGCGATGCTCGACCGCGGTATTTTTGTGAAGCGCTTCCAGGAGATTCTGCCTACGCTCAACGAAATTTTCATCCGGCAGGTGAATTAATGTCTTTAACCCTAAACAACGATCATGGATAAACTTTGGCTCATCATAAAGCGGGAGTACCTAACGAGGGTGACCCGCCGTTCTTTCATCTTAGCGACTTTGCTGACCCCGCTGGCCTTTGGTCTGTTCTTTGTTGTCGCGGGGCTTATCTTTCAGTATGAGAGCGACGACTCCCGGCGCATCGCCATCATCGATGAAGGCGATATTTTTGACCGTTCGATAAAGGATGAGGAGAACCTCTATTTCAAGTTTGTGGATACCGACCTGGAAACGCTGCGCCAAAATTTTGACGACTTCGACTATGACGGCATCCTGGTGGTTCCCGAAGTGAAGGATGTGATGTCCACCCGGCACACCGTTTATTACTACGCCGACAAGCAGCCTACGCTGGACATTGAAGCGCTGATACGCGACCGGGTGCGGGGGCAGATGCGCGACTTCAAAATTGATGCTCTGCAGCTCGACCCTCAGCAACTGGAAGCGCTCGACACCCGCATCGAACTGGAGCCCGAGCCCATAGATGATGAAAGCACGGATGCCAGTAAACTGACCGGAGCCATTGCCGCCGGTATCGGCGGTCTCATGGGGATTATCATGTACATCGTGGTTTTTATCTACGGTATGATGGTTATGCGCTCAGTGATGGAAGAAAAGACCAGCCGTATTGTGGAAGTGATGATCTCCAGCGTCCGCCCCTTTCAGTTGATGCTGGGCAAGATTGTAGGGGTTGGTGCGGTAGGCCTGACGCAGGTAGCGATCTGGGCAATTCTGATCCCGATTATCATTTTAGTAAGCAGCCTGCTCTTCGGTATTGATTCCAGCGCACAGATGGAAATGGCACAGCAGCAGCCTGGTGCCGCCACCCTCAATCCGGAAGACACAGAAGCTATGGTTGCCTTAGCCATCGAAGAATTCCAAAGCCTCAACTGGTGGGTCATCCTGCCGATGTTTATTTTCTTTTTCCTGGGCGGATACTTTTTGTATGCTTCCCTGTTTGCGGCTGTAGGATCTGCTATGGGCGACGACCTGGGCGAGGGGCAGTCCCTGACTATCCCCATCACCATACCGGTGATCCTGGCGTTTTACATCATGATTGTGGCTATACAGGCACCCAATTCCAGCCTTGCCGTCTGGTCGTCTATCTTCCCACTGTTCTCACCGATTGTGATGCCGGCCCGTCTGGCGTTTTCGCCTCCGTTTTGGGAGGTGGCTTTGTCGGTGGTGCTGTTGGCAGGGACTGCCATATTCTTTGTCTGGCTGTCTGGTCGTATTTACCGGGTCGGTATCCTCATGTACGGTAAGAAAGTAACGCTTAGGGAGCTGGGTAAATGGATGTTTTATAAAGATTGATATGAATCGATTTTACACCTGGCCTAAAGCGGTGCAGTGGACGGCCGCTTTGCTGCTATTTGCCGGAGGAGCGGCGCTTACGGGCAAAGTAATTGGCTACGGCATGGAGCATTTGCTGCTTTATGTTCCACTGCTCTTCCTCGTTGTCCCGGCGATACAATTTGCCTTCACGCCCTTTTTCAAACTCATCGGCCTGTACCGGTACCTGTCGCCTATGCTGTTGGTGTATGCGCCCAATGAGAAGGTGTGGGGATTGCACAACGGCACTTCCTTCGATTACCTGTTTGTGCTGCGCGGTACCCCCGCCGGAGCTCCCCTGCGCCGCCGTATTCTAACCTATTATCTGGAAGGGTTGCTCCGCCTGGCCGACTTGGTGGAAAAAGGAGAGGTCTCTGAAGAAACGCTGATCAAAGGCAGTTCTTATTTCTTCAGCGAGCGGACAGCAGAGCGGCTGGGGTTTGAATTGGTAGAGATACCTTCCTTTGAGAAGTTCAACCTGTACTTCAACTATTTAGATTTACTTTGGCAGTATTCGGTAGCTTACAAAACCTTGCGCTTCCCGAACCTGAAGGAAGCCAAGACCGCTCAGATTTCTGCCGGCACCCTGCTCAGGAACCGACCCCGCCTGGAACGCCTTCACAATTACCTCAAAAATGGATAAACAAGCCCTGCGGGAACGTCAACTGGACATGGCGCAAAAGGTACGCATTCCTCAATCCTCGCGGCAGGATTTGGCGCTAAAGCCCGGGGACTGGGTCTTCACCACGGATGTGCAATATAAAGGGGAAACAGGCGCGGTAGCCGTGGATGTGCTGCGCTGGCCGGATGAGCCTTTCGGTACAGTGGTCAAAACCTACCCGGTAACGGTACCTTACGCCCCGGGCTTTTTCGCCTTCCGGGAAGGTCCATTGCTGGTAAATGCCCTGGAGGATATCGCACGGGAATTCAACCGCTACCCCAAAACCATCATTACCGATGGGCACGGGACGAACCATCCCCGGCAGTTTGGCCTGGCTTGCTGGCTGGGCGTCACTACAGGCTATCCGGTCATTGGTCTGGCCAAAGATACTCTGCTGCCATATGAAGGGGAACTGTCGCAGGAGGAGGGCGCTGCGTTGCCCATTATGCTTAATGAAAAGGTCTTGGGGCATGCCCTGCGCACACGCAAAAATGTAAAGCCGGTGTTTGTCAGCGCCGGACATAAAGTAAGCCAGGCGACTGCCCTTCAAACGGTACAACAGCTGATGGGCAAATACCGCAACATCGAGCCCATGCGCCGCGCCGATCAGGCCGCCCGGGAAGTATTCAGAGGTTAATCCTTCGCTTCCCCTGGGAAAACTTCCATCTCCAGCCGTTGCCGCTCTGCCAGGTCTTCCCGGCCGTTAAGCTTCCAGTAGGGCGATAAGATAGTGGTTGTCCGGCGGGCCAGCGTTGTGCGGGCCTGCTGGTCAAATGTAGAGGGGTAAGTGTCTTTCCAGCCCTCAATAATGTAAGGCTCCTCAGCCTGGTACACAATAGACAACTCCCGCTGTAATTCCGGATAGTTGAGGGTGTAGACTTTCAAGTTTTCTCCTTCAAAATCGGTGCCGGTGTAGTCGCCGTGAGTGGCGTCGGCAGTGTAAGCCTTAAAGGGCAGATGGCGCAGGCGGATGACGGTGGTGGCAGGAATGACATCGACCTTTCCGGTAGGCAAACCTTCCGGATTTATGCGGATCCGGTTGAAAAGCTCGTCTTCTAACATGGCATATTCCACGTCCTTTTTCTGATCAGCTTCATTCTCAAAGTAAGAGTTGAGCTGCATGTGGTACTGCCCGGCTTCGTAGTTGAGCTGCATGTAAGCGTGCCCGCACCAGTCCTGTGCCGTAGTGGACACCTTCAGTGTTTGCGGATACTCGGCGACTTTAGTAGGCGTAAAGACCGAGGTCATAATGCTATAGTCGTAAATGCCAGTCGGGAACTTCCGCAAAAGGTTCGTTTTCAGCACGGGTGTGCTATTAGGGTTCGAGTAATTATCATTCTTTACCTGCTTGTCGGTCAGGAAGTCCTCAGTGACAAATATGGCTACCGCTTCCCCTGGGTGCACATCCTGATAGCGGTTTTGCTGCAGATCGTACCGGCTGATTTCCGCTTTGCCCTGATACCAGTAGTCACTCAGCGCCGGGTTTTGTTTGGCAAAGGTGAAGGCTACGGTTTTTGCAGGCGCAGCAGAAAGGGTTTGCCCCTCGCTCGTTTTTTGGGTCGGCTCGCAACCCAATAGCAGTGAGGAAAGACTGAATAGTAAGAAAAAGACTCTCATTAATGGTTGGGTTTTTGTTGTGCAATCAGTGTTTTATCGTGATATAACATTGTTACAACAACAAAAAAGCCTTGTAGGTTTTACAGTGTTTGTCGGACACCCAGTATGACGAACAGGTTATCGAGCCCCAAATTGGGGTATTTAAAGCCCGCATTGGAAATGTGGCGGAAGCGTGCCCGCAGGTTGATACCCCAGTCTTTGTTGGGTGGCAGATAGGAAAAACCGAGCTCGAAATTATCGGAGAAAATAAAGCCCGGTGCCTGGCTTTCGGTATTGAGGCTAATGTAATGAGGCCCCGACCCGATCGCTGCACCAAAGAGCCAATGCTCCGTTAGTTGAGCCTGGTATCGAAAGCCCATATTCAGGCCGGCTTCGTAGGCTGCGCCCGGCGCCATGGGGGTGTCGGCATAAACGAGCTGCCCTTCGGCATACACGGAGACCGGGCCCATGAGCCAAAGGGAGGTTTCGGCTAATAGCGTGACGGGGCGGTAGGCATAGCCTTCCCGTAAGTCTTCCTGTATGACGCTTACACCAAGGTTGAGCCCGGTGTAGTGCTGCCGGTTGGCTTGCTGGGCAATACCTAAGGTGGGCAATATGGAAAGGAAAAGCCAAAATTGAAGACGGGACATGGTTTTAATATTTATAATAAATTATCGCCTGGGGCTTGTGTAATTTATCTTACATACTGGTTGTGTACAGGGCAGCAAAGGTAAAACGGATTTCCTTATCTTAGCGCCACTTCAAACCAAAGAGATCCACAATTTTATGTTGCAACGTTTACTGCTACTTTCGCTGCTTGCCCTGCCCCTTGTCTTTCATAGCTGTTCCAAAGAAGACCAGCAGGAGGACATCATGCCGGCCAACCAACTACCGGTCATTGAAGCGCCGTCTACCGTATCGGCTATTGCCGACTCTCTGTTTATGGTGCAACTGGAAATTACCGACCCCGATGGGACCACCCCCGAGGTCACCATTGAAGGCCTGCCCGCCTGGCTGTCTTACGATGCAGCTACGCAAGTGCTTTCCGGTACGCCCTCCCGTTCCGATCAGGGGAATGTAACCCTGGAGATTATCGCCACCGACGATGTAGGCGAGCGGAAGCGGACCCTGAATATATCTGTGCTGGTCTACCTGTCCATCACCGAGAAGCTCAACAACGAAGTCACCAGCAAATTCCAGTTCACCACCAGCGGGATGATGGGCGTTTCGGTGGCCCTGATGACGCCGGAGGATGAGCTCATCACCACCACACGCGGCGAGCACAGCCCCTGGTCAAGTGATCCGCTTGATCCAAACTACCGGTACCGGGTAGCGAGTGTGACCAAGTCCTTTACGGCAACCCTTATCCTCCGGCTGGCAGAAGAGGGCTACTTCGAACTGGACGATAAAATCTTTGAGTACCTGGAAATCCCGGAGTTAGACAATGGCGTAGCCATTACCATACAGCACCTGCTGACCCACACCTCAGGTATGGGCGACCATCTCAATGACGGCGGCTTTTACACGGGCAGCGACTGGCAGACCCGCGTTTGGGAGCATCAGGATATCTACGATTATACGGTTGATCAGGGCTCCTTCTTTTGGCCAGGCAGCAGCTATCGCTATTCCAATACGGGCTTCTACGTGCTGGGCGCACTGGCGGAAGCCGCTACCGGGCAGTCTCTGAGCGACCTCTACAAGGCTTATATTTTTAATCCGCTCGGGCTGGAGCAGACCTTGTACGATGATTTCAGTTCCTACGCTGAGAAGATCGACAGCCTGGCAGAAAATAGCCGGGCTTACGAATACCATCTGACCTCGGTGGGTGCTGCCGGAGCTATCGTTTCCACCCCATCTGATTTGGCGAAGTACGGCAATGCGGTGTACGGGGGCGACTTCCTAACGGCTGCCTCCAAAGAAATGATAACTACGGATTATGGTTTTGCCGTTGGCGGCAGTAACTATGGCTTAGGTACCCGATTATGGGACGACTTCGGCATCGTGCACTACGGCCATACCGGCTCCCTGATGGACTACCGCAGCATCATCATGTATGTCCCGGAAGCGGATGTCAGCATCGCCCTGTCCACCAATGATCCCCACCCCAACTGGTTTGACCTGGTGAATGGGGTACTGGTAGTGGTGACGAATCATTACCGGTAGGGATTCGTCTCGGTTTTCGTCAGCCCCATTGCAGGAATAGCCTGGACAAAACATTGTGGCTAAAGCAGATAAGCGCTACCTTACTTGTAAAACCCCATTACAATGCAAAAGATAGCGCTCTTCTTAGTCCTCTTCATTTGTAGTACGACCCTTTCTGCTCAGTGGGAAAAAGCGTTTCCGGAGCTTATGCCCGGTGAGGTTACGCAGGTTATTAAGCGGCATAATGGGAACTATGCCATGCTGGTGCCTGGCCGCGACCGGCTGCTGGAATTATCCTCCGAAGGTAATTTGGTAAGTTCCTACGCTTTACCCGAAAACCTCAGTCTTTGGAAGGTATTTTCATTAGAAGAAACAATTGATAGTGTCCTGGTTATGGCAGGTCAAACAATTCCCTGCAGTGGTAGTCACTTAGTACTGGAAGTCCACTCGGATAGCACAACTCAAGTCCTAAATCTATATCAAGGGCAACTCAGGGAGATAAGGTATGTCCTACCTCTTGCCAGCGAGTTATATTTGACTTATAGCTACCAAGCGGGGACGCTGCAAGTAATAACCAAGTCTGGTGAAGTGGTTCAGGAGAAAGATTTTTCTTCGAATTTGGAACTAAATCTTCAGAGATTGAATGATTCTACAGTAGTGATAGGAACCCCACAACATATTATCGCGGTAGATACAGCCTTAGCGAGCTTGGATACTTTGACGGGCTATCGGGGAAGACATGTCAAAATGGTTGAGCCAAGTGGTTTGATTACCTATGATCAGGACTCAGTATGGCTACATGATGAAGAGCTGGAATTACAAGCGGTTGTTGCTGCTGCAAATGGAGCTGAGATTCAAGGTGTTGCAGTTGGTTTTGGGCAGATTGCCCTCTTGCATGATAACGGACTGCTCAACATTTACGATAGCAGCCTGGAGTCTTTGGGTGGTTTTTTCATTGATGAAGGAATTACACTAAGTGATATTTCAATTACACCAACGGGTTACTTGATAGTGGGTCAGGCAGGCATGGCTCCTTTTATTAAGCATTATCAGTTTAATGGGGTTAGTGAATCAGCTGGATATGATGTTGGTTTATTAGGGATAAATCTACCGGAAATACCTGTGGTAGGGTCAAAGTTCGTCCCCTATGCAGTAGGGGAAGTCATTGAGGTCGATTTTCCAACCGCTCAGTTTCTGGTAAAGAATTTTGGGCAGGATACCATTCAAACGCTGTTTTTAGCCTCCAACTTCCCTTGGATTGGTTATGACGTGTGGGGGTGCTTTTTCGTTGAACAATTCAGGCAAAAATATTGGGATCAGTTAAATCTTGCGCCAGGTGATTCAAAATTGCTGGAATGGGAAATCCCTGAAGTGGAGTACATTACTCTTGGAGCAATGGGCAATCCGTTGGCTTTTTGTGTTTCGGTTGAAATACCAAACGAGAGTTTCGATTACAACCTCTCCAACAACGAGCACTGCATCACGACCCTATATGTTGATACTCCAGAATCTATATTGCATGAACCGCAAATAAGTGTATTTCCCAATCCAGCCACCGGCCAGGTACAGGTCGAATGGTATTTGCCCGTGCAGAAACCAGTGGTGGTGCGCTTGCACAATGCCATTGGGCAACAGGTGTACGAAGCCCCGGGAAATCTGGTAGCAGAAGTTTTCTTACCCGCTCAACTCCCGGGGTTGTATTTAGTCAGCCTATGGCGGCAGGGGCAGCGGCTGGCGCAGCAGAAAGTGGTTTGGCGTTAATGCACCACCACCTTCTCCACCTTTATCCCCGTTTCCAACCTTGCGCGTACGGTATAAAGCCCCGGCGGCAGCCCGCTCAAATCCAAGGTATACTGCTCCGTGAAGGGACCCTGTGCGCGGTGTACTAGCTGCCCGGTGCTGTTCCAGACCTCCAGCTGTTCCACCTGCTGCCCGGGGAACTGTACGTGGAGCTGCCCGGTGGTGGGGTTAGGGAAGAGGTGGAAGGGAGCTCCGAGGGGCTCCGTTGCAGCGACCGGGATGTCCGGCACGTAAAAAGTCCGGCTGTTGCCTCCAAGCAGAAAAGGGGCACCATCGCTACGGATACCAATGAGGTTCTTCAGCCGGAAGGTGACCTGGTTGCCGGGGAGCTCGTGAAAGGGACCGGGATTGAGAATGAGCGTAAGTTCGTTTTGCCCAAAGGAAGGATCGTCTGCTGTACGAGCTAAGGCAATGTCTATTTCACCATCTTCAAGCCGTTCGACATAAAACACAGCCCGTTCATCCGTGGTCATAATTCCGTTTAGGTCATCGTAGGTCCAATTATTAATAGTCTCAAAGTAACCGGGGGCAAATTCAAGGGTGAAAGCGAGTGCCATCAGTTCTGGGAGTTCTTCTATATTGATTCTGATGCTGTTGTTAAAAAAAAATTGAGATAAGGTGTCTGCGTTATTATTCGTTAGGCCGACTAGTGTGACCTCCGGGCCTTCCGGATATTGAGCAGGAGGGATGGTGTAGTCTGCCTGTTGTAGGTACTTATTAAAACTGATAATGTCCAGGTCTTCAAAGTTGATAATGCCGTCTCCATTGGTGTCAGCGTGTTTCTGATTTCGGCCAGTTGCTTGCACACCTGCCCAGGGAGGTGCCGGATGAGGCCCCCAGAATAAACCTTTCCGCTCAGGACCTGTAGTACCCTGCCATCCGGCAAGTGCCAGCAGGTCGCGGTGGTCTACCATTCCATCGGTATTGGTGTCGCCTGGCCAGACACAATCGGTATCGCAAATCGGGGGTGGACAGATCTCTTCAAATCCATTATCGTACCACTGCTGAAGATTGGCAATCCCCTCGTACATTGCAGATACATTGCCCAGATAATCTTCTCCGGGTTCCCGGAAATAGGAATAAGCCAGATCAATGGTTTGGGAGGCATTGTTTTCCAAGGAGCCAAGGTAAACGCTTGAACAGGCAAGAATATGAGGGTACAGAGATTCATTACTTGTTAGCCAGGACCATCCGGTTTCATCCCAGGGTTGATCAGGCAAAGCATGTGATACCTGGGGCAGCTCTAATCCAGGGTTATAGCCTATGCCACCTTTGGTTAGGGGAGTGCCATCCCGCCAGTAGCCATTCATATTTAAGTAGTACTCCTCGATATTGACCGGGGGGAGCATGCCGAGAGGAGGATCTGTTATCGCCACAGGTCCGTAAACTGGGATGTAAGTATGAAGATCCTGGTTGAGCAGCGTCATAGCCTGAGCTGGTGGATTCACGCCGAGAATGGGGTCGTCTTCACCACAATACCAATAGCCGAGTGAGGTATCTACAGGTAAAGCATTGTACGAATATACGGTATTCAATTCCGGTACGGATCCCGGCGCATCATCCTGAATACACCCAATGTCAAATTCGGTATACAGACTCATAAACATAGAGTCGATCTGTCCTCCGCTTCGGTTGATCACCTTTACAGAGGCAAAAATGGTCTTATCCAGTTGAGGCGAACCGGCACAGTTCAGGGTGTAAAATAAAGGCTGCACCTCAATACCGAGAGGTTCACTGTCGGTATAAAAATAGGGTTCAGCTGCATCATTGAAAACACACCAGGCAATTTCTGCGGGTTCAGCTTTTAAGTTGGGAACCTCAGGGTAGTCCCCGTCAGCCGGATCATATAATCCATCGCCGTTCCTGTCGTGAAAAGGAGCCAGCCCGCCGGGAAGGTCTGGGAGCGGTAACCCAAACCAGGCTTCAAAGTAGGGGTTGCCTTTACCCGGCCATTGCCAAATCGATGGAGCAGGGTAGTCAATGTCCTGATCTGCTTCATAATCTGCAATATGGCTTCGGATCATGGCTCCACTTACTTTCCACACCCGGTTCCAGTTTTGGCAACCTTCATCTGTGATTGGGCCATTCGAATAGTAGGGGCCTGGCAAGAAGTCCCGCCGGTTTGGATAAGGGAAAAAGATATCTCCTGCACCCCGCAACTCCCCATCTGTGTGGTATCCTGCAAAAGCAAACCCTTCTCGTTTAATAAGCCCACCGGGCAGCTTTGTGAAATCAGGGTTCAGCCCGGCTGTTGATCGGTCACTTGCTTCTGTATCCCAGAACCAGGGTCCCGCAGAGTTGATTGGTGCGACAAGTTGCTTGCCCATTATCAAAGAGGACCGTTGCTCAAAATGGCATTCCTGAGCGGTCAGTTGACTAAAGTTGAGGTTAATTATCAGGACGAGAAGTAGAAGTTTTTTCATAAGCAGCTAATTCATAGTTTTAAAGTTGAGCTTCACCTGATTATTGGGCTATGACCACCTTCTCCACCCGCATCCCCGTTTCCATCCGCGCACGCAAAGTGTAAAGCCCCGGCGGCAGCCCCCTCAATTCCAGTGTATGCTGCTCCGTAAAGGGGCCTTGCACGCGGCGTACGGTCTGCCCGGTGCTGTTCCAGACTTCCAGCTGTTCCACCTGCTGCCCGGGGAACTGTACGTGGAGCTGCCCGGTGGTGGGGTTGGGGAAAACCCGAAGGGGCTCTTTTTCCGGAGCCTCATCCGTATCCACAAAGACCCCATCAAAGGTGACGGGTACGGTCATGCCGCCGATGGGGATCAGGCTGCCATCGGCGCGCACCGCAACGATGTCCCGGAAGCGCAGGTAGGTGGTATCCGACGGGACGGGGATATCAAAAAATCCCCTCGCTCGCAGCGAAAACACTTCGTAGTTGCCCGCACCCTCAATAAATGCATCGGGCGCCATTTTAAATCGGGCAAAGCCCATCAGCCCTTCTGCGTTCAGGGGCATCCGGGCGCGCAGTTCTGAAGAAGTGCCCGTGATGCCTTCCCCGGAATTAAAGACGCCAGCAAAGTAGCGGGTGTCAAATTCGAGGGCAAAGGATAGTCCTTTGAGGTCCGGTACCTCTGCCAGAATGATACGGGTGAGGATATTCTGGCCTTCTGTTACATCGGTAAACCCATTGGGGGAAACCGAAGTGACCTGCAATTCCGGTCCTTCCACGTAAGTCGGGCTCTCCACATAGTCGGGGCGGCGCAGATTGTAGTTGAGGCGGGTGACTTCCACGTCGGCGGTATCGATGGTTCCGTTCCCATCGGTATCGGCATGTTTGACAAGATCGGTGACCCATTCTTCGGCTGCTTTTGGGCCCCAGAAAAGTCCGCCGTTACGTGTAGGGCCGGTTATCGTAGCATTTAGCCCGATAGACAGCAGGTCCTCCTGATTGGCAATACCATCGGCGTTGGCATCCCCGGGCCAAACGCAGTCGGCGGCACAAAGCGGCTGTTGCTGGCAGGCGGTTTCGAAGCCGTTGCCGTAAGCCTCATGCAGGGCATCGAGCTCGCCGTACATGGCGGAGACGTTTTCGAGATGGTCATTACCAGATACACGGGTGTACAGGCGGGCGGTGGCGACTTTTACTGCTTCATTAGGGTCCAAAGCACCGAGTCGTACACCTCCTACACCCCGCTGGTCACGAAGAGCAAACTGCTCCGTAAACATGGACCAGCCTTCCGGATCGTTGGGGTCATCGGGGAAGGCAAAAGTAGTTTCTTCTGTAGAACTCATATAGCCATTACCGCCAGCGGTGAGAGGAGTGCCATCGCGCCACCTGCCATTCATGTAATGGTAATAACTTGTTGGCTGGCCAGGGCTACCTGTACCCTGAGGGCCATCAATGCCACCAACATCAAAATGAATATAGGACGTTAGCGGGTGACTCAGGATAACTGTGGATTGTACGGGCGGGTCTTCCCCAAAACTGGCTACACCCTGTGGGCATGGATTTTGATCCACGAAACCATTATTGTAGACAAAAAAGGCATTCTGTTCCGGCGCAGACCCCAGAAGATCATCGGTATAACACCCCAGGTCAAAGTCGGTCCAAATGCCCAACTGCAGGGAGTCCAGTGGTTCCACCCCCCGGTTGATGAGCTTGTACTGAATGAATACCGTGCGGTCCAGGATGTTGCCGCCACAACTGATGGCCCAAGAGGTACGCTGTATCTCCATATTGAGGGGGTTGCCTAAAGTCTGACCGTGTATGTTGCCCCCATCGTTGAAAACACTCCACACCATTTGTCCGGGCGTCACCGCCACATCTTCCAGGGCTGGGTAATCGCCTGCCATGGGATCGTACAGCCCATCACCATCCGTATCAGCGAAGGGAGCCAGACCGTGTTCGTCGTCCGGGAGTGAGAAACCAAAAGCTTCCTCAAAGTAGGGGTTGCCCTTTCCGGGCCATTCTATGATAGCCGGTAGCGGAGCGTCTATAGTACCGTTGTCTTCAAAGTCGGCAAGGTGGGCTTCAATTTCGTACCGGCGCACGCTCCAGGTGCGGTCCCAGTTAGCGCAGGCATTAGCACCAATAGAGCCACCATTAGGCAATGGGCCGGGAAAGTAATCGCTCCTTGCGTTGGCCCTTCCATAGGTCTGAGCTGCCACCTTCAAATTGCCCCCCGCGTCAAGGCTGCCAAGCCAAAGCCCTTCCACAAAAATCGTACTGGGCATACCTGGCGCACTTGTGATATTGAACTGCGCGTCGTTACCATCCCAAAACAGGTCGCCGCCTGTGGTAATTCGGGCCTGGATTTCGTTGGCGAATAAAGCGCTCGTATTTTCAGGCAGCTCACACTGGGCAAACAGCGCGTGCTGAAGGGCAATAGCTATTAGGAGTAGAAGTATCCGGGTTTGCATAAGCTAATATTTTGGTGTAAGTACCAATATTGTGGTTTTTCCTGACAGTTGTCACCCAGAATGAGTGAGTGCCCTTTTGTAACGGCTGAATGTGGGCTTTCAGGGTGTTAGTATAACTTTCCGATTGGCCCATTGCTCCTGACTTTCCACCTGTAGCCAGTATAAGCCTGGCATCGCAGGAGTATGAAACCACATTTTGACTTCGCAAATACAATCCCTCAATGTGTGAGCGATGCAATTTTCCTACCTTCGCGAAAATTAACGTTCCTAATGTTAGCCAAACGCATCATACCCTGCCTGGACATCAAAGACGGGCGCACCGTTAAGGGCGTCAACTTCGTCAACCTGCGCGATGCGGGCGACCCGGTGGAGCTGGGCGCCCTCTACAGTGAGCAGGGTGCGGACGAACTGGTCTTTCTTGACATCACTGCCACCCATGAAAAGCGCAAAACGCTGGCGGCATTAGCCCACGATATCGCGGAGCACCTGAGTATTCCCTTCACGATAGGCGGAGGGATCAAATCCGTAGAGGATGTGGATGTCCTCCTGGCTTCCGGAGCAGACAAGATTTCCATTAACTCAGCTGCCGTGCGTAATCCACAGCTGGTTGAGGATCTCGCCAAGCGCTTCGGCAGTCAGTTTGTAGTCGTGGCAGTAGACGCCAAGTCTATTGAAGGCGACTGGTACGTGCATCTCAATGGCGGCCGCATGGCAACCGATATACGCCTGCTCGATTGGGTGAAAGAGGCCCAAGACCGTGGTGCCGGAGAAATCCTGTTCACTTCCATGAACCACGATGGGACCAAAAACGGTTTTGCGAATGCCATTACCGCCAAAGTGTCCGAAGCGGTTTCCATACCGGTCATTGCTTCGGGAGGGGCCGGGAAGATGGAGCACTTTTACGATGTATTCACTGAAGGTAAAGCCGATGCCGGGCTGGCCGCCAGCATTTTCCACTTTCGTGAAATCGGCATAGGTGACCTCAAGCATTATCTGCATCAGCAGGGAGTGACCGTCCGGCTATAAACCGCCCATGTTTGCGAAGCCCACTGCCCCGAAAATCAGGGAAGCGAGGAAAACTAGCACAATGACGACAAGTATACCGATGAATTTGCAATGAGACCGCAGGTTAGCAAGTGTTTCCCTGTTTTCCTGCTTAAGCGCAATCTTTGCTTTGTTACTGAAACGGTAGAGGTATAAAATCGAATCTCATTTTCCTAAAGAAAAGAAACCATGTCGATAGATACAACAAATATAGACTTCAAAAAAGGGGATGGGCTGGTACCCGCTATTGTTCAGGATGGGACCACCGGGCGTGTGCTCATGCAAGGCTACATGAATAAAGAAGCCCTCGATAAGACACTGGAGACGCAACTGGTGACCTTCTACAGCCGAAGTAAAGAGCGGCTCTGGACCAAAGGCGAGACGTCTGGCAATACACTGGCACTGGTAGATATTAAAGCCGATTGCGATCAGGACGCTCTGCTGGTCTACGCCCACCCTGCGGGCCCGGTTTGCCACAAAGGCACCGATACCTGCTGGGCGGAGGACAACTATCCGGCGGGTTTTCTGGGGCATCTGGAATCCGTGATCCAAAGCCGTAAGCATGCCGATCCAGACACCTCTTATACCGCCCGGCTCTTTGCCCGCGGCATCAACAAAGTCGCCCAAAAGGTAGGGGAGGAAGCGGTAGAACTGGTTATTGAAGCCAAAGACGATAATGAAGCCCTCTTTCTCAACGAGGCGGCCGATCTGATGTACCACTACCTGGTCTTACTGGCGGCCAAAGACTACGAGCTGAAGGATGTGCTCAAAGTCCTGGAAGAACGGCACCGGTAAGTTTTTTTAGCCAGTATTTGGGAGGCTAAACTCCGGGAACATATCCGTAATGCCCGCCTCCGTGGCTGTACACACACCCCGCTCCGTAATCAATCCCGAGACCAAACGGGCTGGGGTGACATCAAAGGCATAATTGGCTGCCGGGCTGTCTACCGGGGTGAGCAACACTTTGAACACCCTTCCGTTGCGCATGCCTTGAATATAGCGGACCTCCTCGGCTGAACGCTCCTCAATTGGTATTTCCTTCACACCATCTGCTATCTCAAAGTCAAAGGTGGAAGAGGGTAGGGCTACGTAAAAGGGTACGCGGTTGTCTTTTGCAGCCAGCGCTTTGAGGTAAGTACCGATTTTGTTAGCCACATCACCCCGGCGGGTGGTGCGGTCGCTGCCTACAAGCACCAAGTCGACCTGCTCGTGCTGCATCAGGTGCCCACCGGTATTGTCGGCAATAACCGTATGTGGAACACCGTGGTGGAGCAGCTCAAAGGCAGTAATTCTTGCCCCCTGATTGCGCGGCCGGGTTTCATCTACCCAGACATGGACGGGGATGCCGGCATCGTGGGCAGCATAAATAGGCGCTGTGGCTGTGCCATGGTCAATACAAGCCATCCAGCCCGCATTGCAGTGGGTGAGTATATTGACGGTTTCACCATTCTTACGCTCGCTAATCTTCCGGATGAGAGATAAGCCGTGCTGCCCGATGAGGCGGCAGTGCTCTACGCTTTCCTCAGTGATGTGCCGGGCAGCCTGCAGGGCAGCTTCGGTTTTGCCGGGCAGGTCGGGTTGCGTTTCAATCGCCTTTAGGCTGTAACGGATGGCATTGGCCAGATTAACGGCAGTGGGGCGGGTTTGCATCAGGGTATCGGCTGCTTCCCGGATGTATTTGGGCAGGCGGCGTTTATCGGCAGGCGCTTCAAGCATAGCGCTGTATAGCCCATAGGCAGCGGTGGCACCAATGAGGGGCGCACCCCGCACATGCATGTCTTTGATGGCTTTCGCAAAATCGCTAAGCTGGTGCAAGTCTTCTGTAGTCAGCTGATGGGGCAGGTGGCGCTGATCTATGATCTGAATAACCTGAGGTTCATCTGCTTTTTCCCAGATCGTACGGTAGTGTTGACCATCAATTTTCATATCGGAAGAGGTTTTTCGAATCCTGAAAATAGGGCGCATTGGGCAGAATCTTTACCTCTCTCTCAAAATTTGATGTAGATTCAATAGGCCTATTGCTTATACTGCCTGAACGGAAGCTCGTAGAGCTGACCCCTCTACCGCTCGGTAGCCCCAACCGTAGCGATAATTGAAGCCTGGTTTGAGCTACAGGTTTCGAAATCAAAAGGAGTCTTTCCGAACCCATTACGCTTGCGAAACAATTGCCATTTTAGATTAGAGAAAGGAGTAAAGGGGCGGCTTTCCGCAATTTGTCCTACAGACGAGCGCCGGTACCCTCTGTATTTATTAATTCGACTTCCAAAAGTAAGGCGTAAACAGCACCAGAATGGTAAACAGCTCCAGCCGTCCAAGCAGCATGAGTAAGGACAGAAAAAGTTTGATGGGGGGACTCAGCCATGCAAAATTATCGACTGGACCGACATCGCCAATACCAGGGCCGACGTTTCCAAGTGCGGTGGCAACGGCACCCACTGCGGTTTTAAACTCCAGGCCCATCGCGGCTACGACAATAGACCCCAAAACAAACAGAATGAGGTAGAGCAAGAGGAAAATAATGATGTGGGTAAGAATCCGTCCGGTCACTACCTTTCCGTTCAGCTTGAGGGGGATAACTGCTCTGGGGTGCAAAATTCGCTTGAACTCGAGAAAAGAATTCTTAAAGAAAACCAAATGCCGGATAAGCTTAATACCGCCACTCGTAGAGCCCGCGCAAGCTCCCAGAAACAGGAGTACAAAAAACAGCATGGTCAGCGCATTGCCCCAAGAGGTATAATCCGCCGATACAAAGCCAGTAGTGGTGATCAGGGAGACGATTTGGAACAGGCTATCCCGGAAAGCCTTCTCCCAGGACAGGTCTGTGTTGTTGTGCACTGCAAAAGTAACAATAGCAGCGAGCAGCAAAACAATAGTCAGATAAGCCCGGAACTCATCGCTTTGCCAGACATTTTTGAACCGGCCCTTCAGCCCCAGGTAGATGACGGTATAGTTGGTCCCGGCCAGAAACATGAAGAAAATGATGGGGTACTGAACCTGAGGCAGGTCATAGTGCGCCATGCTGGCATTCTTGGTGGAAAAGCCACCGGTCGCCATGGTGGTCAGCGCATGGTTGATGGCATCGTAGAAGTCGAGCCCGACCAGTAACAGCACAATACATAGGAGCCCGGTCAGTCCCACATAGATTTGCCACAGCCGCTTGGCCGTTTCCCGAATACGGGGGTGGAGTTTATCAGATGTAGGGCCGGGGGCTTCTGCTACAAATAGCTCAATACCCCCAATGCCCAGTAATGGGAAAATGGCCACCGTTAGCACAATGATACCCATACCGCCAATCCACTGGGTGAGGCTTCGCCAAAATAGGATTCCTTTGGGGACAGACTCGATGTCCGTGAGTACAGATGCTCCGGTTGTTGTCATACCGGAGACGGTTTCGAAAAAAGCGCCAATGACGTCTGGAATCACGCCACTTAATAAATACGGAAGCGTACCAAAGGTGACCATCGCGAGCCAGCCCATCGCTACAATCAGGTAGCCTTCCCGCTTTTTGATATCGCCTGTGCCAGGTATAGGGCTCAGCCAAAGGCCGGCACCGACGACGATAGAGATCAGCCCCGAATTGAGCAATGCCCAAAAGTCTCCGCTATCATAATACAGCGAGAACGGAATACCGGTCAGCATCATACCGCCAATAAGCATGAGCAGTACAGCAATGACACGGGCAATAGGTCTGAAGTTGATCATCTGGGCGCGTGCTTAATGGAATAATTGCTCGAGCTTGTCTATCGCCTCCGGCAATGCAAAAACGATAACCTTATCATTGAGTTGTAATTGAAACTCACCATCCGGGATTAACGCCTCGTCTCCCCTGATCACACCGCCGATCAAGGCGGTTTGGGGGAAGTGCAGGTCCTTTAGGGGTTTACGGGTTATCTTGTTAGATTTATGGATGAGGTACTCGATCACTTCTGCATCTACCCCGTGCAAACTGGTAATCGCCTCAACTTTACCCTTTCGGATGAAACGGAAAATGTTATTGGCAGCGATCAGTTTTTTATTGATCAGCGTATCCACACCGATGTTCTGAGAGATGTGAATGTATTCTTTGTTCTCCACCTGAGCGATGGTTTTATGGACACCGTGGTTTTTAGCGGTAAGGCTGGCGATAATGTTGGTCTCGGAGTTGTTGCTCAGCGCAATAAACGCATCCATATTGTTAAGCCCTTCTTCTACAAGCAGGTCAATATTGCTGGCGTCTCCATTGATGATCAGGCAATTGTTTAGTTTCTCAGCGAGTACTTTGCAACGCTCTTTGTCCTTTTCGATCACGGTGATATTGTACTCTTTCTCCAACTGCTTTGCCGTCGCCAGCCCAAGCGCTGTGCCGCCCAGGATCATCACATTCTTAACCTTATACTTCTGTTTGCCTATTAGATTATTTAGTTTTTCCATGTTCTTCCGCTTCGTAATGAAGTACACATGGTCTCCCTTCCGGAGAATGGTCTTGCCACGTGGTATAATGGTCCGGTGGCCACGCAGTATAGCAATTGGGCGGAGGTTGAGGTCAGTCTCCTGCTCATCGTCTATATTGAACAATTGTTGGTTGACCAGAGGGCTGTACTCGTCCAGGGTGACGCCAATCAGGTTGATTTTTCCATCTTCAAAGGCAAAGTGGTCGGTAAAGGAGCATTCGCGGATCAGGCGCTGAATTTCCTCTCCCGCCAGGAGGATCGGCGAGATGAGGGAGTCGACTCCCAGCTCCTTAAAAGTTTCCCGTTGGGAGTCCTCCAGGTACTCATGGTTGCTGACCCGGGCTATAGTCTGGTGGGCGCCCATCTTTTTGGCGAGAATAGCCGTAACCAGATTAGTCTTCTCAGAGGTGGTAACCGCAAGGACCAACCGTGCGCGGGGCACATCTGCCTGCCGTAGTACATCAATAGAGGAAGAATCACCGCGCAAAGTCATCACATCCAGGTGAGTGGCTGCGTAGTCAAGTACCTCCTGATTGGTATCAATGAGGACAATATCCTGCTTTTCAAAGGACAGCAACTCGGCCAGGTGAAACCCAATATCGCCGGCTCCTGCAATTACAATCTTCATGTGTAGAACTTTTCAAAATCGACAGCAGTTGTTTGTACAACAAGTCTTTCCAAGCTGCAAATATAGGCAGGGTAGTGGAAAGTCAGATTACTTTGTGTTTTAAAAGCTGGTCTTAATGAAAATCTTAATGGTTTGTCTCGGAAATATTTGCCGTTCTCCTTTGGCACAGGGCATTCTCGAACGAAAAGCCGGGGAAAATGACTTAGACTGGGAAATTGATTCTGCAGGTACGGGCTCCTGGCATATTGGAGAACCACCGGATTCCCGTTCCGTGTATACTGCCAGTCAGCACGGTCTGGATATTTCCGGGCAGCGTGCCCGGCAGTTCCACCGGCAAGATCTGAAAGCGTTTGACCTTGTACTGGCGATGGATCAGTCTAACTACCGGAATATCTTCCGCATGGCAGAATCACCGGAGGAGGAGAAAAAGGTCAGGAAAATACTGGATTATACAACGGACGGAAATGGAGGAGACGTGCCTGATCCTTATTGGGATGATGATGGCTTTGAAAAAGTATATCAGATGCTGGATAAATCCTGTGATGCCGTTATCACAGCTCATCGATAAAGCTATAATCAAGGAACTTAATGCGGGGAGCAATAAAAAGCGACTGACGCAACATTTTTCAGTTTGCCTGAATCTTGCACCAGTCGCCTTTTTCCTGAGCACAGGAAGCTAAAAGCCTACTGTGCCATAGCCATGAGGTTAATCTTTAGTGCGACCTCATCCTTGATGATGTTGTCCTGCACAACGCCAAGGGCCGATGCACCATACATAACTTCCCATTGTGTACGATCTATAACAAACTGAGGCGTTGTAGCCTTAATTTTGTTGCCTTCCATCTTAATGTTGGCTGGCAGCGTTACACTTTTAGTGATGCTCTTCATCGTCAGATTGCCAGTGATCATGTGGGTGGCACCCGGTTTATCCGCAGCAGGTTGAACGCTAGTGATCTCAAACGTAGCAGTAGGATGGGCTTTAACATCGAAAAACTCATCGCTTTTCAGATGGCCTTCCAGCTTTTTCCGCTTACCTTCCTCTTCAATATCGGTATCCGTAAGGGAACTCATATCAATAACGAAACGACCACCTGTCAGGTTGCCCTCTTCGACATTGAGCTGTCCATCTTGCAGCTTCAGGTAACCATTATGAGAGTCGCCAATCAGCTTGCCTCCTACCCAATCAATCGTGCTTTCTTCTATATTAACAGCGTAAGCGTCGCCTGTTGAAGTAGAAGTAGTCGTTGTTTCTACTTTATCTTGGGCTTCTACTTTTTCGCCCTCCGGTGTTTGTCCACACGAGACGAGTGCGAGTCCCAAAATAAATACTGCACTTGCTCTGAGCATTGCCTTTTTCATAAATGTTGTTTAAAGTAATAGAGTAATAGATTAATAGAAATATTAACAGGAAAAGTTTTACGCTACCACCGGTCTAACGGCTAACGCTAATTTTTTTTTGGCGGGCTGGATTTGTTCCAGTAAAGTCATGGTTTGATCCAAGCTTTTAAGGATTTCAATGTTGTTTGATTGCTCAACTTTCTGTGCAACCACCTGATAGCCAGAGAGCAGGATTTTGCAATCCTGGAAGTTTTTGGACAAACGGTCCACGTACTGTTGCAACGGCTCCTTGGAGAAGGTCTCCGTTATCATGGTGAAGATGAAGTCGGGCTCATAGATATTACAGGCATCCTTAAGGTCAGTCAATGTGATATCCTGACCAATATAAGCCACATGGTTGCCCCGGGACTTCAACAAATAGTGCATGAAAAGCATGCTCAACTCCTGCTTCTCGCCTTCCGGCAGGTAAATCAGGAACCGGTTGACTTCTTTTCCGCTTACCAAGGGCTCATTGTCAATCGCGACCACAATTTTCTGGCGGATCAGGTAGCTCATGAAGTTTTCCTGCACCGGATTAATAGACCCTGTAAGCCAAAGAACACTCAACTTATCAAGAAAGGGATAAATAATTTCGAGCATAGTCCGTTCGAAACCTAACTGTTGAATGTTTGTACTAATGATCCGGTCGAATTTGTATTCGTCCATCTCAATCATCGAGATTGTCAGGGCATCCAGTTGTGTACCGTATTCAAAGTTGATTTCTGAGATAGCAGCCACTTTTTCCGCAATTTCATTACGGTTCATATCGGCTATCTTAGAGATTTTAATCCCATTTTTATTTAGAAGCGCGATATTCAGGACAAACTTCAAATCATCATCAAGGTAGTAGCGAATATTTGTTTTTGTACGCTTGGGGTTGATTATATCATAGCGTTGCTCCCATGCCCGGAGGGTATGAGCTTTGATGCCCGAAAGCTTTTCTAAATCCTTTATGGAATAAACAGCCACGCTATAGTTTGTTTTAAATCAATGAGTTGTGTTATCTTTGAAAGGTTTTTGGTTGGAGTATCAACTCTAACGGAACTTTAACATAATACTTTTTAAAAGGTTTAAATAACGTCATTTTTGGTAGATTCTTGCTGCTTTGGCAGCTGGGAGACGTGATGGAGCAGGGAGGGTATTGGATTTTTTGCTTAATTTTAGCTCTATTGTTATAAGGTATGATCCTGGTTGGCCAGAGTACTGTAGAAGCTCACCTGATTAGTACCGCAATAGCTGCTATAAGACTTATCAAAAGTTAAAAAGAAAACTATATGAAGCGGAGTTTTACCCTGCGCCCTTTTTGGTTCATCCTGCTGCCTGTTTTGCTGAGTGGCAGCGCACTGAGCGCCCAAACATCTTGTGAATATACACTCAATCTAATCGATAGCTTTGGTGATGGTTGGAGTGGTGGTTTTCTCGAAGTAACGATTGGGCCTACGACTACCAATTACACCTTAGATAATGTAAATGATGACGGGGGGTTTGCCTCTTTTCCAATTACGGTGACCGAAGGAGATACTATCATTCTGGACTTTACCGTTGGAAGTTTCGGTGGCGAAGTTTCCTATAACCTCGTCGATGCTGAGTTTAGCGTCATTTTTGAAGATGGCTTGATTGGTATCCCTCAAGTAGGAGTTGCTTTCACGAGCAGTGCGATCTGCCCATCTTGCCCACCACCGCCTACCGGTGGTGTAGGTATCGAAAATATCCGCGCCTTCCGCGCCGATGTGTCCTTAATCCCTTCAGATCCGGAAGGGGGCACGATCATCGAATTGGGAGAAGCAGGGTTTATGCCAGGTGAAGGGGACTTTAAAACCATTTCTGGCGCATCTACCACACTTTTCAATCTTAATGAAAATACCAGCTACGAGATTTATCTCACGGCTGCCTGTTCCAATGGGGATACGAGTATTTCGGTTGGGCCTTATTCGTTTGTAACACCCTTTGCGAATGACGTTGGCGTGGTTGAACTGCTCGATCCAAGTACGGCCTGTAACCTGGGCATAGCCGACAGTATCACCCTCGCAATCTCCAACTTCGGCGGTGCTCCTCAAACACTCATTCCATACAACTTTGCAGTTAATGGTATCCCCGGCGGTGTAAATATGCCCACCGATGGTCTTTTTACCGGTGTAATTGGTACGGACAGCACTGATATTGCTCAGTTTGACGCTTCCTATGACCTTTCTGAGCCTGGCGAGTACCTGTTTGAAGTCTGGACCGACCTGGAAGGGGACAGTGTAAGAATGAATGACACAACACGATTGCTCGTTGTGAATATTCCTGAAGTGACGGTGTATCCTTATTACCAGACCTTTGAGGAGTGGGGCGGCGGCTGGACCGTAGAGCAAGCGGGCAATGGGGAAGCCACCTGGGAATACGGAATACCAATGGGCACCTTGATCAACAGTGCCGTAAGCGGTGAAAATGCATGGGTAACCAATCTGGAAGGGGAATACAACAACAGCGAGCTTTCTTATTTGGTCTCGCCTTGTCTCGATTTTAGCGAGCTGGATGAAGACCCCCGGATTGCCTTCTTCATGAATTTTGAATCAGAACCTTGTTGCGATGAGCTCTGGCTGGAAGTTTCTACTGACGATGGCGAGAGCTGGGAAAAAGTCGGTGAAGCAGATACAGGTGTGAACTGGTACAACGATTCCTTCAACGATTGGTGGGATGGTAACGGCGGCTTTGAAGGCTGGGCGTATGTACAAAATATCCTTACCAATACGGCTGATTCTTCTGATGTGAAGGTCCGGTTCGTCTTTTCTTCTGATGGCTCGGTGCCCCGTGAAGGTATCGGCATTGATAACATTCTCATTGGGCCAACGATTGCAGATGACATGGCAGCTTCAGGCCTTAGTACCTTAGAGGATGTTGCCTGTGGCAGCCCTGAAGACGAGGTAACCTTTACTGTACGGAATGTGGGCGATGAGCCACAGCAAAACATTCCGGTTGCTTACGCTGTGAATGGAGGCCCGGTAGTAACGGAATCTACCGGATTACCGATTGTTTTTCCTGGTGATGATTTCGTCTACTCCTTTGAGCAGACTTTTGATTCTTCAGTGCCCGGTATTTATGAAGTCCGCGCCTGGGCCATGCTCAACGGAGACGGATTCCTGGCCAATGATACAACCGTCTATCGCTTTCAGACGGCCGCTGCGCTGCCTTACAAACAAGACTTTGAGGCTGGCAACATCCCCGAAGACTGGGATGTGAGCCCCAGCGTTTCTGTCTCTGATGGGCACAATAACGCTTCCTTTGCGATTCACGTCAACATCTGGTCTTTCAATGATTCGATCGCCATGGAAATGCCCGTTCTGGGACCGGTAGAAGCGGAGGACACTCTGCGCTTTGACTATCGTTACGTAGATTTCTTTCCAGGCACGGAAGCAACCGTTCTTACGGAATTGGATACCCTTGGTGTTGCCATTTCTGTAGACTGCGGGGAGACTTACACGAATATTCTAACTATTTCCGGCGCCGACCACATTCCATCTGTCGATATGACCACCGTAGCATTGCCAATCGGTGAAATTTTTGCTGGAGAATTCATCCGGGTTCGCTTCCAGGGGCTCTGGGGGGAAAGTGATTACTGGCTAGATATTGACAACATCAATATACGGCGCTGTAATGGCATTACCATCGACTCCACAATTACCGGCACGAGTGGCGTAGATATGAATGATGGCAGTATTGAAGTGCTTGCAACGAACTCTGAAGGGCCATTTACTTATATCTGGAGTACCAATGACTCCACCCGTGTTGTCGATAACCTCGGCGTGGGTGAGTACACCGTTACCATCACGGACGGCTTTGGCTGCCAGGATATAAAAACATTCGTAGTGGATGTTATGGTGGGTACGATTGAGCTCGACAACATCGGGAGTGTCAATCTGGCGCCCAATCCTACTTCCGGTAGGAGCACCCTGAGCGTTGCATTCAAACATCCGGTAGATGCACGTATTCAGGTGCTGAACACTATGGGGCAGCTATTGCATGAAACGATTGACCAGCAAGTCACATCGGGCACTTACCCGATAGACCTGAGCCGTTACGATAGTGGTATGTACTGGGTTCGCATTTTTGCAGACGGGCAAGTTAAAACAGCTAAATTGATTAAAGCAGGGTTGTAGCAGACAACGCTTTAAGAGCCTGCACGGGGCGCTTTCACCAATCGGTTTGAAAGCGCCCCGTTGTTGTTAGTAAGTAAACTATTTAAGCGCCCAAACGTATCAATCCTTAACAAACTAAAACTACAGCCTGCCATTTAAGGAGGCTGTCACCGCTTATGAAAATAGGGATTGTCTGTTACCCCACCTACGGAGGAAGTGGCGTTGTCGCTACAGAGCTTGGCTTAGGGCTTGCCCGCAAAGGGCACGAGGTTCACTTCATTACTTATAAACGGCCGGCCCGGCTGTCTGCTTTCCACGAGAATGTTGTATTTCATGAGGTCGCTACCGAAGATTATCCCCTGTTCGAGTATACGCCCTATGATACTTCTCTGGCAAGTAAACTCGTAGACGTCGTTAAGTTTGCAAACTTAGATATCCTCCATGTGCACTACGCTATCCCCCATGCCGCAGTTGCTTATATGGCAAAAAAGATCCTGCTGACAGAAGGGAAGTATATTCCAGTTGTGACGACGCTGCACGGGACCGATATTACGCTGGTGGGCAACAATAATGCATTTGCTCCCGTCGTAGCTTTCTCTATCAATAAGTCAGATGGTGTAACTGCAGTTTCGGAAAGCCTAAAGCAACAGACTTACGATTACTTTGATATTCACAATGATATTAAGGTGATTCACAATTTTATTGATTTTGAGCGTTTCCGAAAGGTAAATAAGGATCATTTTAAAAAGGCTATCGCGCCAAATGGAGAGCGTATTCTAGTGCACGTTTCTAACTTTCGTAAAGTGAAGCGGGTTGATGATGTACTAAAAGTATTTGCAAAAGTATATAAGGAAATACCTTCTAAATTGCTGTTGATCGGGGATGGCCCGGAGCGGCACAACCTGGAGGAACTCTGCCGGAAAATGGAACTCTGTCATGAGACCCGCTTCTTAGGTAAGCAGGATGCTGTCGAGGAACTACTGGCTATTTCTGACCTTTTCATTATGCCCTCGGCAAGCGAGAGCTTTGGCTTAGCAGCCCTGGAAGCTATGGCGTGTGAGGTCCCCGTTATTTCCTCTGACGTGGGTGGGCTGCCGGAGGTCAATATCCACGGTAAGACCGGCTACCTGAGCCCGGTTGGTGACGTGGATGATATGGCCCGGAATGCGCTGAGCATTCTGCAGGATGACAAAAAATTGCAGGAATTCCGTGGTCATGCCCTTGCACAGGCCAAGCGCTTCGATATTCACAATATCCTGCCTCAGTACGAGGCCTACTACGAGGAAATCGTCAAGACCAGGGTCTACTAAATTTACAGTGTACTCTCAGTTAATTACCATGATCTTAGCGACAGCAGCATCTGGCTGGGCATTAAGGCTGGTATTCCGGGCATTGCTGCTGCTGAATACCAGATATACGCCTGTTTGTACACGCCGGCCGTTGTAATCCCGCCCATTCCAAATCGCCTGCCCGCCCAGGGCATTGGTTTCAAACACAAGCTTACCACTAATATCAGTGATTTTCACTACGGCATCCCGAGCCAGCCCTTTGATAGCGACAGGCCCTTCGTAATCCTCCCGGACAGGGTTTGGGTAGACCAGAATATCTGAGCTATGTACTCGACCTCCCTCGACAGCGTCGCTTTGATAGGAAATAACACCCTTCGCTGTACCAATGAATATTTCT
>Ga0307978_1000027_pt1 | contig 133075 bp, 107 predicted proteins | sample OrgLakmetage1056_FD_203151 | JGI IMG/M metagenome (GOLD analysis project Ga0307978, IMG submission 203151) | Saline water microbial communities from Organic Lake, Antarctica - #1056 | ecosystem: Environmental > Aquatic > Non-marine Saline and Alkaline > Saline | place: Antarctica: Organic Lake... | reverse complement strand
GTCTAGAAGCGATAGAGCCAATGCCTTTGTGGAGGAAACAATTGCTCTGGGTACATTGAAACGGTATAATCAAATCGAATCTAGATATGAAAACTTAATATCAACGCAGACCTAAACTAGAGCCTTTCTTTTTTAAAACCTGGAAATGATAGATCCTTAAGACTGCTAATAATCGCAAGGGTGTTTTTAGGAGATTGAAATAATCTCTTGTCAATTGGAAGATTTACATGTCTTTTCTTTGCCATTATAGACTTTTATTCATTTTACGCCAAATCAGATTGGATCGCACATTTCTTTTTTTAATCACACACAACATCCGTATAAACCCTATTTAAATCTTCAGTATAGGGTTTATACGGACGTTGTTTTATCTTTATCTAAACTAACACTTTTGAATATACTATCCAATGGAATTTTTATTGTTTTATTGTACTTCGCTAAAACTCGAGTATAAATTTCTGTGGTTTTGAGCTATTATGAGCTAATGCGGCCTAAATATACCTTGTGCTTGTTCCGTATTCCATAGGGGTGTGGAAAAACTATGACGTAAAGTGTGTGGAATGCTCCAAGGCTTAAACTTGGTGCTTTTACAGCTTTGCGATACATCCTTTAGTCTTTACTTGCTTTTTATTGTTTTAAGTCACAGAATAATCATGTCAGGGATTCCTAAATTAGTTAGAACAGACCTTAAAAAACTACTTTTTTAATCACTTAAAAGAATTTAATCCTCAGGAATGGATAGCCTAGACCTATTAGGGTGGTGTTGCTCTATAAACGTTACACATACCTCCAGAACCATATGCAGAGTCATAGATAATGCCTTTATAAGGCTCTATGATTTTGGCAATCTGGTAAATAGATGGCATGTTTAACCCCAAATGTGGATCACTTGCTAAAATAGGGTTACCAGAATAGGATTTGCTCGGGCCAACAGCCCAATTGTTACTGCCATTATGCGGATTTGGTTTTTCCATAACATCAGATTTCGCATCTATTGGCAACTCACTTTGCAGTGTTTTGGTCATCTCTACATCAATATGTGACCAGTCTGTTTCCGTTGGAATAGCAGGATCGTCAAAATCATAAAAATCGGGATAAAGCATATCAAAACGGTCTTTACCAAACTCTCTTAGTGCATTGGTATATTCAAAATCGGAATCTCTGCCGCAAAGCATATCCTTCATATACATGAGTAAATCCATAGTTTTTTCTATGGACCAAGCCTCAGGTTTGTAATCTAAAAGCTTTTATTCTACTGGATATTCTGTAGGTTTTAGTTGGCCTATGTACGAGTTAACACCACCACTATAAGCTTGTAAATGCGCTAATGAAACAGGCTTTTTTTTATAAGCACTTCTAAACTGTTTTCAGCGCCAAACACCATGCCTTTTCAGCGTTGGGTACGGTCGTAATTTAAAGCACTTTCACCTGTGATTTCTGATGAACGTCCTGCTGCTGGAAAGGTTTGAAATTCCATTTGTCACAAGCGGTGTTTTGCAGTAATGTAGCCTTGTGCCTTGTACATATCGTTATTATTTTGTGCAAATATATGTGGGATTAATTGTGCGTCGTAATGCACAGTTTCAGAGTCTGAAAGATTTGGAATAGTTACAGTTCCCGAAATAGATTCGTCAGTTTCATTTTGCCAAATACTTTGGTCTGGTGCCAAAAATTTTCCAACTGGCGGAAGACTCCCAAGCTTTGTGTTTAAGCCATAAAATACAGCGGCTGTTAATACAAAGGATAAGATGAATTTTATGTGTTTCATGTGTTCTTAAATTGTTTTTTTATGGTCACATGCTGTTCGCCATTATTCATTTCCATTGAATACTAACCTTTTGGACATGCTCGTTTCATGTGTGCTTGAGTCTTGGTTTTATTCACTTAGCATTTTATAAGCTTCCTCAATATACAACGAAATATCATCTGTAAAAGGCTGTGTACCGTCTGGTGATTTTTGATGGCCTAAACGAATAATTATGATATTATCTTCAGGCTGTACAATAACATATTGTCCTAAGTGACCGCGCATCATATCAAACGTTTTGCCGTTAAGGGTTAGCATCCACCAACCGTAACCGTATTGTGGACTTTCTTCAAAACGTGGTGTAAGAGATTTAGCAACAAATGCCGAATCTAATAGGCGTTGGCCGTTCCATTTTCCATAGTCTTTATAAAGCTTTCCAAAACGCGCAAAATCTTTCGCGTTACTTGCTAAACAGCAATACGCTTTTACCAAATCGTGGTCTTCACTATCCACTTGCCAGAGCACATCATTTTCACTACCTAGTGGTTTCCAAAAACTTTCTTCTAAGTACTTATAAAGTTTTTTTCCTGTTGCCTTTTCGATAACCATTGCCAGCATTTGAGTATCTCCACTAGCATATTTATAGGTTTTACCCGGTACGTCAACTACTTCTAAGCCATTCATTACTTTGGCTAAATCGTCATCAAAATAAGCACGTGTTGTTATGGATAATGGCGAATAATAAGCTTCTTCCCAATTGGTGCCTGATGCCATTGACGACAAGTCACCTACTGTCATTTTTGTTGCTTTATCATCACAAAAAGCAGGTAGAAAATCACAAACTGGCTGGTCTAAACTTTTTATATAACCCTCCATAATAGCTTTGCCAAGTAGTCCTGAAACATAACTTTTTGCCATTGAGAAGGAATTAGATTTTGAGTTTTCGTCAAAACCGTCGTAGTAATTTTCAAACCAAACACTATCATTTTTAATAATAACGTAGGCAATTGTTCCCCAATCGGTATTGGCATTTTTAAGGCGCTCGGTTTCTTCTACCAGATTATAATTGGCATGGTTTGGCCAAACTTGTGGATTACTACTTGCGGCAATAGACTGATTTTCAAATTGTTTATAATCCTCTAAATACGCTGTTGAATGCCCTTTTAAATAGATTGTTCTAACCGCTTTTAGTAAATAATCGGTATCTGTAATGTATAATATGGCAATAAATAACACAAAGAATACGACGAGATATTTAAGGAGTTTTTTTAAAAATTTCATTATTTATAGTTAGACTTTTTGATTTCGTTGTTTTAATTTTTCCTTACAAAAAGCTTTTTCAGCGATGTAAAGTGACTTACTAAATGTAGCAATTTTATTTTTTGGTATTTTACTACTAATCGTTTTCATTGTTCATTTTACTTGCTGATAACATCCATATAAACCCTATTTAACTCTTCAGTAGTGGGTATATATCTATTTAGGATGTTGTTTTATGTTTATCTAAATTAATATTTTTGGGTATACTATCCAATGAAATTTTTATTGTTTTATTGTTCTTCACTAAAACTCAAGTGTAAATTTCTGTGGTTTTGAGCTATTATGACCTAAGGCGGCCTGAATATATCTTAAGCTTGTTCGGCATTTCATAATGTATGTGGAATGCTCCAAGGCTTAGTCTTGGTGTTTTATTCTTTTGCGATATCTCCTTTAATCTTTACTTGCTTTTTATTGTTTTTAGTCATGGAATAATCACGTCAGGGGCTCCTGAATTAGTTAAAACAGACCTTAAAAAACTTTTTTTTAATCACTTAAAAGAATCTAACCCTCAGGAACGAGTAGCCTAAAGTAAAGTCCTAGCAGAGATCTTGTGAAAATAAAGGCAAAATAAATGAGAAAACAATCACCGGCAGATCAGATAAGGCTTTGAGTCCTACCTCTTGTAAAATTACTATCACAAGGATCTGAGATAGGCCACAAAAAAGAAGTGGCAATAGAAGAAATCAAAGGGGTTTTTAAAACAGAATTATGCCATACTCCTTAAACTCGTGACTACTTCCAATTTGTCCTTCGCCTATCACCTATAAATCAATTGACGGGTATGATGGATAAATTACAGTTAAGTCTTATGCCGTTTTATACGGTGAAATTTTTTATGAAGTATTTTATAAATTATGGAGTCTACCTGAGTCTAACCGTAAAATTTAGATTTTTGGGACAGGTGCTTTATAAGTTTTAATTTCGGAAGAGCCAGTCATTTGATATGATAATTTCCAAGCATGCAGACAAATCGATAAAGGGAAGTATTCTTGTCCGTATACAGAAACCTCTTTTTTGTTACCGTGGTGTTGCTCTATAAACGTTACACATACCTCCAGAACCACGTGCAGAGTCATAGATAATGCCTTTATAAGGCTCTATGGTTTTGGCAATCAGGTTTACAATACTTTTTGGAATGTAAAATTCTCTTTTTCCTTCTTTAATAGCAAATTTAGCAAGAAAATACTCATGTACTCGCTAGATTTTATTGAACCTCTTAATTTATCGCAAAATTGCCAAAGGTTTTCTTCTATGGATTTTATTTTTTCTTATTTAATCAAATTCATTATTTCTAAGGCTTTGTACCAATAGTAAAAACCTGATTTGTCTGGTTGTTTTTTTAGTCTGTTCAAGAAATTCCAATCAGGATCTTCAATATTTAATTCCTTTATATCTTGACCTTGGAAATAGTCGATTGGTGATAAATCTTTATGCAATATTTTAGCTGATACATAGGCAATACGTGCAGCAGCAAGAACAGCATCATCAATCCTAAAATTTCCAACCATTAAAAAACCAGTACCAAAAGCTCGTATTCCTTTTTGTAGCTCAATAAATTTTTGTTTTTCATCTGCTGAGCCTTTTCCTTTTTTAGCAAGAATTGCACAGGTGTCTATGGTGTCCTGCAACACCTTTTCAGGAGTTAAATCTGATGTTTCAGTCTTACGATATTCAATTTCTTGCACTGCAAAGACTTCAAAACTTTGAGCAACAATTTCCATATTCTCTAGTCTTTCGAAGAGTTTACTTAAATCAAATAATTGTTTACAAATCTCCATAGAAAATGCCTGTTGGTCTCTTCCTTTAAAATAGGGGATCCCAACAGTATTTGGAGCAAAAGCCGTAAGCTTATCACCTGTAATAGCTTCAATAGTGGGCACTGTAATGTTCGTTTCACCTTCTGTCTCAATCCATTTGGTTTGAACTGGTTTTTCAGTTAATTCTGGGTAAATAGCGTCTTCAATTAATACATCTAAGAGAATGGTTCCAGAATATTTACCTTTCGTTACAGAATCAAAAGTAAAAGAATAATGAGCTTTTGGAACACCTTCTTTATAACCGCGGTGTTCATCTAGTTCAAATGATTTAAAGTTTGATGAATCAATAACGGTATTCAATAGTGTTTCTAGGGTTTCTCTGTCGGTATTACAAATGATATCAATATCGATGGAGAATCGATTTCCTTGTTCCAATAAAAGTACAAGGCTGGTGCCACCTTTGAAAACAAAATTTAGACCATTAGCTTTGATGCGTTCTAGTAAATGTAACGCATAAATCATTTTTTCTAGAATGGCTTTGTCTATTCGCTTGTGAGCTGCTTTTTTTTTGAAAGTGTCTAACCAATCCTCCGTAAAGCAATGTTCCTTTATCATTTGATGATGTCTTTTACGAGATGTTACATAGTGTTGGTCATAAACTGCTTAATGTCTTGTTCTCTTTCTCTACGTTTGGCGTAACTGAATAATTTGGTATAGTTAAGTGTATAGTTTTTTAAAGCATTTTCATAGATGTGCATCAGCTCAGCACCTTGGTAGAAATAGAATAATTTGTTTTCTGTATACAGGTCTACTAATATTTTTTCAAGCAGGGGAGTATAGAATTTAGTTTTCTTTTCAGCTCTTTTTGAAATGGGCGATCTAGTGATGAGTTTTTTTATGATAACAGGCTTTTGACTCTCTGAGATATAATATTCGATCGCTTTTTCGTCTGGATTTAGATAGAAATCAAATCGAAAAGAATCTTTCAATTCGTAATAGAGCGATTCAACACAGTCTTTTTCAATTTCAATGATGATTAATTTTTTTCCTGCTTGATGTTGAGAAAATTCATTTATCCAATCAGTGTCCCAAACACAGTATTTTACATCTTCAAAACGCTCAGAAATAACTTTGGCAAGTTTTAAAATCTCTCCAGAAATTTCAGGTTTATATTCTGGTTTGTATGAAATGGTATAATGACCTCTTTGAATAGATTTGATGATATTCTTATTCTTAAGGTCATATATTCTCCACCCAAATGTACCTTCTTTCAGATTTGGCTCGAAATACCTAAAAAAATCAAATAGCTCTTCTCTTGAGAAAGCATCTCTGTTCTTAAATTCCTCTAGAAGTCTATTTTCAATGATTTTCGGCATTTAAAAAATCTTATTTATACCAAATATAGTAAAAATTGGCGAATATTGGAAATCAAATAAACGCCAGTAAATAAAATAACTGGCTAATATTAGAAATAGTTATTGATTACGTTGGAAAAAGAGCTTGACTGTGCGGTGGGCTTTTTTTTAGATGGTGGGCAACGTTATTCTTTATTTTATCCCCCATTAAAGTAGTTTTTATATTTACTAAGAAACAAGAAAATAATTAAACCCTTGTTTTGAAAATACAGGCCATCATAGTATAAAGCTTAGTGTTTATCTTTCAGAATATAATCTAGACTATGTTGAAGAGTACCCTTTAGCCATCAAACAACTTTTAGGTGTTGTTAGAACAAAAATAGACAGAGTTTTAACCTTTAAGTATGCACGAGGGTTTTGACAGTTTATACAGCAAAATTTTTTATGAAGTATTTTATAAATTATGGAGTCTACCTGGGTCTAACCGTAAAATTTAGATTTTTGTAAACTTCCAAAAATCGTTTTTTGGGACAGGTGCTTCGTAAGTTTTAATTTCGGCAGAGCCAGTGACTTGATACGATAATTTCCAAGCATGCAAGCAAATCGATAAAGGAAAGTATTCTTGATCTGACCCATATTTTTCATCTCCGATAATAGGGAGTTCCATATGCGCTAACTGGGCTCTTATTTGATGGAAGCGACCCGTTTTGGGTTTTATTTCTAAAAGATAACCAAAATTATTTTCGTCTATAACTTGATAAGAAAGAATGCATTTTAGAGATTCTTTAGATTTTAAAGACACGATATCTGCCCTTTTTTCTAAGTTGTTTTTTACAAGAAAATTAGTCAAGGTTTTTTTGCTCTTTAACGGTTTCTTTTGAACAATTGCCAAATAGGTTTTTTGAACTTTTCTACTGCTAAACAGCTCATTGAATTCCACAAGAATACTTTTTTTCTTAGCAAAAACCAATACCCCACTTGTTACACGATCCAATCTATGTATAACCCCGATATAAGGCTTTCGCTTATTTTTTAAAAGGTGATGCAGCACTTGATTCTCTACCGTGAGATTTTCATAAGGACTTTTTTCACTAATAAGACCAGCCATTTTGTTCACTACTATATAATCCTTGTTTTCTTGTAATACTTCCAGGTTGGGCATCAGCAGCAGTTGTCTTTTTAAATTTGACTAGGGTATTTATACTTTCCCTAATTTCTAAGGATTACTGGTTATCGAATTTTGTTGACTTTAATGCAATAATGACCATCAAAATAGACATAAAGAACGCCCCTTTATCAATAAGGGTTAACTTTTTACAGCTCTCTTATAGCAATATGTAACTATTTAGCGTCAATGTTAGACTATTTTAGCTTTTTTGGTTCCTTTTTCAGTCAGTTTTAAAATAGGTTGTGAGTCCCTTATGTTATAAACCAGAACACCCCAGAGTTTTCTGGGGTGTTCATTAATTGAAAATAAATTTCACTTATACTTAAAAGAGTCCCATAGGCTTCTTGTCATAAGAAACCAGCATGTTTTTTACAACACGGTAGTGATCTAACGCCATTTTATGGTTTTCACGACCGAATCCTGAATCTTTCACACCACCAAAAGGAGCGTGAGCAGGATAGGTATTGTATTGATTTACCCAAACTCTACCAGCTTGAATAGCACGTGGAACTTGGAATAACTCATGAGCATCACGAGACCAAACACCTGCTCCTAAGCCGTAAGGTGTATCGTTAGCAATTGTTATAGCTTCTTCCGTAGAGCTAAAAGTAGTCAAGGCGACAACTGGGCCAAAAATTTCTTCTTGAAATACTCGCATGTCATTTGTCCCTTTCAGTACGGTTGGTTGTACATAGTATCCTCCAGAAAGATCGCCTTCATGATTACCAGCTTCTCCACCAGCTAATACAATAGCTCCTTCTTCTTTACCTATATTGATGTAGTCAAGAATCTTTTCACATTGTGCTTTAGAAACTTGAGAACCAATCATTGTCTCTGGATCTAGTGGGTTTCCTGCTTTAACTAATTTTAAGCGATCTTGCATCTTTTCTATAAAAAGATCAGCGATGTCTTCGTGAACTAAAATACGAGATGGTGTTGTACAGATCTCTCCTTGGTTAAGAGCGAACATCAACGCACCTTCAACACATTTGCTGAAAAATTCGTCGTCATGATCAGCTATTGATGGGAAGAAAACATTGGGAGATTTTCCACCTAATTCCATCGTTACAGGAATGATGTTTTCTGCTGCATTGTGGTATACTTTTCTACCTGTTTCTGTAGAACCTGTGAAAGAGAGTTTATCTATGCGACTAGATGTTGCCAAAGCTTGACCGGCTTCTGCACCAAAACCAGTTACAATGTTTAATACGCCTGCAGGTAAGATATCACCAATGAGTTCCATTAAAACAATAACGCTGGTTGGCGTTTGTTCTGCTGGTTTTACAATTGCTGTGCAACCTGCAGCTAAAGCTGGTGCAATTTTCCAAGCTAACATGAGCATTGGAAAGTTCCAAGGAATGATTTCACCAACAACACCTATAGGCTCATTTAAAGCGATGCTTAATGTGTTCTTGTCGTGTTCTGAAATACTTCCTTCGTCTGCCCGAATAACTCCTGCAAAATATCGAAAATGATCAATACAATAAGGAATGTCTGCTGCACGGGCTTCACGAATTGGTTTTCCGTTATCGATGGTCTCTAAAGTTGCTAGATACTCTAGGTTATCTTCCATAACCTGAGCGATCTTTAATAACATATTGCTTCGTTCTGCGACTGAAGAGCTACTCCAAGAGGGAAATGCTTCATGTGCAGCGTCTAAAGCCAGATCTACATCTTCTTGAGTGGAACGTGCTGCTTGGGTGAATACCTTTCCGTCTACGGGAGATACATTATCGAAATATTGCCCTTTTATAGGAGCAACGAAGTTGCCGCCAATAAAATTTTCATATCTTTCTTTGAATATAGGTTTAGTTACATTTGCCATAATTATACATTTTAATTTTTAAATACCGCTTGCGAAAACAAGCGATGTTTAGTTATGACGCTAATGTATGGTCAAAGCTTACTTGAAAAGTTATTCATGAGGGTCAATAACTTATGAAAAAGGTTCAGTATACTATTTTTTAAAATAATCAGATACAGTTATTGTATTAACCTATTGAACTATAGTTTAATACAATACTTCATATTAATTTTAAATATTTGTTGGACTAATTCCAAACTTTTTTTTGAAAGCCACACTAAAGTTGGACAGGTTATTATAACCTATATCTAAATAAATATCAGACGCCTTTAAATCACCTCCTTCCAGTAGTTCCTTTGCTTTTTGTAGGCGCTTGTCTTGCAACCATTTTCCAGGAGGTTCTTTATATTCAGAAATAAAATGACGCTTAAAAGTTGATAGACTCATATTGCAGAGAAAAGCTATTTCCTCCAATTTTAAATTGGAATTTATATTGCTTTCTACAACATTTTTAAGCGGCGAAATCTCTTTAGAGATCAATGAATGCAAATAGTCTTCAAAAGTAGAACCATACTTGTTTAGTAAATACAACATGATTTCTTCAAATTTTAAAACCAATAAGGCATCACTATAACTATGATTTGTAAAGGTATTAGACGATAAAGAATTAATGAAAGCAGCGATATAATCATCATTTTCAATCACAAAGTAAGGCACCTCTTCTTTATAAGGCTCAACATCGTTTGTGTACTTACTTAAAAAATCAGTTAGTTTTTTTTCAGAGAAGAAGAAAAGCTTACAGTAATAAGCAGCTTCAGTTTCTAATAGCTCGGTCCAAAGCCAATTTCCTTTTTTAAGCAACAAGGATTGTGCTTTATTTACGGCAACCGATGTGCCGGCAAAATGTACCTGCTTTTTACCAACTTGTAGAAAGCTAAACATATTCATGCTTAAATTGACTTTACTTTTTACGACATCGCTGGACATCTTAAAATCGTAGACAAAGAGATCTTGATCTCTTTTTTTATTCTGAAAATAAATTTCAGGTATGTTTTCTATTGGCATTTGTTTTTTCTTCTTTTAGATGCTGGTTTGACTAAGAATATTTGGTCGATCGCTTGGAATTTTTCAATCGCATTATAATCAAGTTAAAAGGAATACAGACCTGAAGTCCACAGCTATCTAATCTGTTATTATTTCACTTTATAATAGATCTAACTTCTATATTTTCTGGATATAAATATGATTTTATAAGCACTGAAATAGAATCAAGTTTTTACTTCTAAATTTAAGCCTTAATGATCTGTTGTATTAAATCAAATAAATTTAATGCATTAAAATCTGGCTGTAAATAATATGGATGATAAATTTCTTGCTTTCGTTTTATGTAAGCTGTGGTGAGACCTGCCTTTTTTGCTCCATACAAATCCCAATCATGTGTGGCAACCATTACAATGTTGTCAGTTTGTAATCCTTCTTGTTGAGCTGCTGAAAGGTAAATATCCTTAAAAGGTTTGTAATTCTCGACATTATCTGCGGAATAATAAGAATCAAAAAGGTCAATAATTCCAGCATTAGTTAGCTGTTCTTTTATCATGCCTAAAGACGAATTAGAAACAGCAATAACACGAATACCATTGTTTCTTAAAACACGAAGAGCAGGCCGTACATCTTCATAAGCAGGCAACTTTTTAAATTCTCCAAGTATTTCAGCTTTTACCTCACTACTCAAAGATTTATTATTCTCGAAAAACAGATTTTCTAAAGCCACGCCTGCTAATTCTCCGAAATTTCTATAGTCGCCCATAATCCCCATTATAGTTGAGCTGTGTAGTAATTTTGTAAACCAATATTTTAGAATGTACTTATCATCAAAGTGCTTATCAAACTGTTTTTTAAGTAAACTCAGGTTTAATAAGGTTTCGTTCATGTCGAAGAATACAGCTTTTTTCATACTACTTACTCATCTATTTTTATTAAATAATACTGTTTAAAATTTGGTTTTAAGCTTATTGACACCTTTTTTTGAATAATATATAATTATACCTATAATGTCGCAATAAACTGTTTTACCGTAATAAAGGCTATGCTAATTATTTTTAACTTAAAAATTCAAAAAACCTGAGCTGAGCTACATCGTAGTATAATTCAATTTATTTATACGACATCATAAATTTAATTTGGTGTAAGGACTAATGTGGCGATTTTTTTTGGCGATGTTGGCTTACTCATTTTTTTCTGCTATGATTATTCCGCCAATCAGTTCTTTCTCATTTGGTTTTTCAAACCAGTTTTCCACAAAAGAAAAATTTTCCTTACTGACTGCAAAGTCAAAAGTTTTTTCTGTGTTTCTTTTAGTGATGCTATTTAGTCGAGAAACAATTTTAGCCCATCCGTTGGTTTTTTATCGTCTAGAAATAACGTTTTATTCCACTTGTCAAGTGAAAAAATAATTCCTTTCGTTTTTCCTTTCAGTTCTGATGAATGTTTTAACCCCTATAAAATAAAAGTATTCTTTTAGATTTCGTTAGTTAAATTATGCGGTTAATTTATTTATTAAAATCAGGTGTTTGTCAGCGTTCCATTTTTCCACGGGTGTTATTCTTCCTAATAGTCTGTGTCGTCTCTTCTTGTCTTAAAATACAACATCTTCTTTAAGGGTTTTTCTATTTCTCCAAAGGTTCCACATTCAAGTCTTTAAAAAAACTTCTCCAATTGATTTTTTGATTTGCTAAAACCTGACTTCTGCCAGACAGGTTTTATAGTGTGGATCTTTAACGCATTACCCTAATTCATTGTCTTTATTAGTCGTAAACTCATAGATAGATTTCATCCCCGTAATGGGAGAATTAAAAGCCTAGAAATCAAACTCTCGAATGAAAAACCATCCTTTTTGTACTAACTGAACCTATTTTTTATCTTATTGAAACCCAAAATGTTTAAATGTTCTTCTAGATACTCTGAATTAAGCCAAACCTTATTAAACTTCCCTTTTATGTTATGTGCTTTTGCAGTATCTCCATGATGTATGTCTAGTAGCTTAGAAATAATGGGGGCAAAACTTGAATATAAAATCACCATAAGTGACTATACATTTCTTTATACAAAGAGTTAATTCACTAAGTAGTTCTCGATTTTTTACTCAATTAGATTTATTTCCCATACCATGATAGCTTTATCGTCCCCTGCAGAAATCAAATAATTATTGTGAGAGCTCCAAATTAATTTATTTACAGAAAATTGGTGTCCGTCATAATTTTCTTTGTCAATTACCTCTAGTGGTTGAAATGTTTTCGAATCCCAAATTTTTAAAGTTTTATCACGACTAGCTGTAGCAAATAAGTTAGAATCTGGGCTGTATGCGATATCGTAAATCGCCCAAGGATGGGCAGAAATTGATTTTAATAGTTCGTAATCTCCAACCTGCCAGATGTTCAAATCACCATCTCTACCCCCCGTTAAAAGGAATTTTCCGTCAGGACTAAATCGCACAACATTTGAAGAAAGCTGATGTCCAACAAAGACCTTTTTTTCCTGCAATGTTTTTAGGTCAAAAATACGAATGTTGCAATCGCCTGAAGCAATAGCTATTTCAGAAGTCTTATAATTAAAATCGATGTTTCGTACTTTTTCATCACATACGTTCTTTAGCTTGATTAAGTCTAAAGTATCAAGTGAATAAATCGCAAGATTACCGTCTCCTCCAGCGGTATAAATGCGATTGGTTTCTTCAGAATACCTAATATTAAAAACCTGAGAAGTATGGTTTTTTAAAATTTTTATTTCTTTCTTTTTTTCTAAATCTAATATATAAACATCACCCTTTGAAGTTCCTACCAACACTATTTTTTTTTGGGGAATGTGACAGATAGAATATAAAGCAGAAGGAAAACTAGCTACAAATTTTTCACCTTGAAATGTTTTTAAATTCCATTGAGCAATTATCTTATCAGCACTACCAGAGAAAATAAGATGTTCAACGGTTCCTATATCTAAAGCGTATATGGAGCTTTTATGTCCAGTTAATGTCTCTATTTTGTTTATTTCAAGTCTCATTTATAAAGAAGTTTTTTAATTTAGGTATGCGGGTTCATATCGCTATCATAGGCTCGGCTATGCGTAGTGCGGGATTAAATTGCCACAAATCTTTCAGCCTAACGGTATGTTTGTTAATATTCATTTACTTTTAATTTAGCACCAAAACCGCATGGGGTTTAGGTTGCGTTACCAATAGCATTACCTACGAATTGTGTAGCGTGCTTTTAGCTCGAGCAGTTTAATTCTGCTTTTAATTGAACCATCACGAACACCGGCTCTTACATTTTCAACTATGAGCTCAATTTCATCAAATAGCCTATTGGTTTGTACAATTGTACTTCTATTTTCAGCTTTGTTATTGAAATTTCCATCCCATGAAATATCTGGATATCGGATTAATGGTGCATCTTCAAATGCACTGAGTGTGAATATGTGTCGAGAATTCTCGTTGTGATCTTGGTTTGATGGGATATTGACAAGTGAATAAATATGCACAAGAGCATTACGTAGAGCTTCTATCACATATTGGTCTTTCTCATCTATATCCGAGAAATGCTGCAGGGCCCCGCGAATTCCTTTTTTACCGCTCGAAGACACATTTGGTTCAAATACTTTACCAATTATTTCTAATAGCAGTAAATAGTTGGTGATACCAATGAACGAATAAGGTTCTAAATGGCCATTATTTTTGTTTGTAAGAATATGATGTTTTAATTCACCAGTTGCTACGTCTCTTCCTGTTATTTTTCTAGCATCCTCAAGAGCGATGGAAAAGGATGAATAGCGATTACTCTCAATCAATTTATCACAGACAAATTTCTCTAAAAACTCAGTTAAATTCATAATCGTAAAATTGGTTAAGTCCTAGCGTTCCACAATAAGCTTTTATTTTTTGGCGACAGGTTCTTGTATGGATGTAAACCTTATTTAGACCTAAATTAGTAAAAGAAAACGAACAAGAGGAAATTCCTTCGGAATTTCCAAGTAGGCAATGACAAAAGCGATTAGCTGTAAATGTTACTAGCCGCTTTTTTTAATCAGTTAGTAATTGCGCAGTACATCTTAATTTTCCTATCATCCTTTATCAGAGCTAAATTTTGTTTTTAATTCAACCTTAAATTATTTAAATAGTTCTTTCAATGGGTACTCACTATTTCAATTTGCCAATTGAGGATTCAGTATCATTGTTAGTGTGGACCCTGTGTCTGTAGGCGAAACTGCCCTAACTGATTCTCCATGTGTTATTCCATTTCCATAACAAAGTAAAGGAACATGAGTATCATAACTATAACCAGAACCGTAAATGGGTCCTTTTACGGAAGACACCTCAATTTCAAAATCATCATCTTGAACTAAATCAGCATCAAAAATTGTCAGAACATCTTCAGATTTTTTTGGTGATATCCATTTTGAACGAGCTTCTTTAAACCAGAATTATATTGACCAGTTTCTAAGTGATAGGCTGTTAGAGCACTGCTAATTGCTTTTGATCTGAAATTAGTGCTCATTCGTAGTTGGTCAGAAATTGTAGTCGTGAACAGCTTTTTGGTTGAAGCCCGCATATTGTTTTAATTTTACCTTTGTTAGATTTATTATTTCTTTGCCTTTTAAAACCTAACTGCGACGTTCACTATATCCTTTGTCACTTATCGTTTTAGTAGTTAATATAATATCTTGTTTCTAATTCAGCAATGTCCATTTGTAATTCAATTTCATCATTTCCAATTTTATCCAAAATGGATTTAACAATAATTTCGATGAGATTGAATAATTTATTTATTTGAATCCAGGTTCTACTCTCAATTTGGTTATAATCCCCATTCCATTTATTATCAGGGTATTGAATTAATGGAAAGTCTCCAGTTATGTGATAAGCAAATAAGTGACGTGAATGTTCGTAATACTTTTCTTTTTTGGGGATATTGGTTAATGAGTAACTATGTGCTAATGCATTTCATAACGCTTTGATTGTATATCTATCTTTTTTCTCTAGATCGGAAAAATTAAGGAGGGCAGATACTATACCATTAGTAGAGTCTGATTGGTTTTTCATTTTGAAAATTTTCCCAACCATTTCCAAAATAATGAGGTAATTTAATAAGCAAATAGGAGAGTATGGCTTTAAGTGTTGGTTATTATTATTCTGTAAAAGGTAATGTTTACATTCCCCTGTTAACAAATCTCTACCCGTAATAAGCCGAGCATCACGCAATGCTAAGGAAAAAGTCGAGCAAGACTTATTATTTGCCGATTCAACTGAAATAAAATTGGTAATGAAGTCAATTTGTTTTTGATCCAATTTTCTGCGTGTTTATTATGGATAACTGATTTTTATAACAAAAATAAGGCTAATAAATGCCATTACCATTCGATTAAACGCTTTCCAAATTTTTAAATTTTTCTTTTATACTCTTTCTTTATAAGCCAAATTTTTAAATCTAGCGACCTCTAAAAAGTCTATTTACCCTGGGGTTTAGCATCAGTTGGCCAATTTTTTCTGTGCGTCTTAAGTTATATTTCTAAGGAATACTAAGTTTTAGGTATTAATCAGAACAAAGGGGAGAATTACGCTTACTATATACGGTGAAATTTAAGACTTCGACGATCCCAAAGCCTCAGGAATAATCCCCTCTCTTATACACAGAATCTATCAGGACTATGAGACTTTAAATCTCGTTTTAAACTTGTACTGAGCTTGTCAAAGTATTGCTGTAATTAAAGTAACTGGTTCTCTCCTAAATCAATTCTTATATATGACTATAAAAAAACTTTTGGAGTTGACACCAGTAAAGCTATTTTTGATATCCAAGGTAGTACTATAGGTCATAATCAGTTAAAAATGATGAGCCAAGATTTAAGAAATTTTTAAAAAAATCACCTTCTGATTGTTTATAGGCAACAGAAGCAACTGGCCGTTATTACTATAGACCAGCACAATTTCTATATAAAAATAGAGTGGTCTTATCACTTGAAAATAGAGACACCAATAAGAGCTTGCCTTGCTGACTAGCGACATTGGTAAGGGCCAAAAGACAACTTTTTTTTAATAGTAATTACCGATGGGTTTTTAAAATTTGAGAGGGCCTTACAAGTGTTCAATTACGTGGGGATTACACCAACGATTTTGAAGTCTGGAAGTCGTGTTAGAAACTGAGCAAGGTTGAGTAAGGTGGATAATAAAAAGCTTCGTAATCTTGTGTTTTTATGCTCCTTTTATCTCTGCTAATAGAACAAAGGATATAGGGAGCTTTATAAAAGAATAGTAACCAAAGGAAAGAGTAAAAAACTAGCATTAGTTGCGCTAGCCAACAAGCTAGTCAAGCCATGTTTTGCTTTCGAAAAAGCAAAATTGACCAGTTTACATCATATTTACCTAGAGAAAATTCAGCAGAAGTTTAGACGTATAATATTCAAAAAAGCGGTCTTTCAGTGTAAAATCTTTATTTAATATAACCGTGGCTGGTAGCGAAAATGGAAATCCTTTTCGCGAGGCCAGCAGTAGCGGTATTTCGTGAACTCCGTTGCGTTGGGTGAGTGCTTGTTTATTTATAAAATTCACGCTTTCGAAAGTGATGGTATCGGTTTGCTCTACGTCCATTTCTATAGCATAATAATCGCTGTTTAGTTTTTGTATGACTTCTGGCTTTGTAAAGATCTCTCGTTCTATTTTTTTGCAATAAGAACACCACTTAGCATGAAAAAAAATGAAAACTGGCTTTGGTTTTTCCTTAATTGCTTGTTCCAATTCTGGCCAACTTTTCCATTCAATTTCAGAATCACTTTGGGCTCTTACAAACAAGAGCCCAGCTAAAAAAATGAATATAAAATAAATAAAATCTCTCATAAATGCTAAATTAAAAGTCTCCAAACTTCAACCCTACAAAGAATGTTCTTGGACGATTTGGTCCATATATAAAATCTGAATCTCTTCCCGCTCCACGGTCAAAATCATCTTGATAGCTATCAAATAGGTTTTGAACACCACCGCTCAATTCAACGTGAAATGTATCTTTTAAGTCAAAGTGATAGGTAACCTTTGTCGTCATATCCAGAAATGATTCGGTATCTACTAAGTCTATAAAACCAGAATCACTAATAACACGTGGTGCAATCATCGGGCCAGTGTAACTTCCTGTCACGTCAAACCTAAAGGCTTCAGAAGCTGTCCAGTTTACATTTAGGAAACCATAGACGTCTGGTGACCGTACAAATTCCTCTAAAATAACATCTTGTTCACCAGGTACACTGCCATCTGCTTCAAACAATACTTGGTCTTCTTTAAATATGGAACGCTGTATGGTTACCCCAGCTTGGAAAAGGAAATCCGAACTTGGCGATACACTCAATTCCAAGTTTGTCCCTGCAACAAAAGCACCAGATCCGTTTCTTGATTCTTCAAGAATTGAACCATTGGGTAAAGATGTCCCTGTACTTACAATGGTAAAAGGATTTTCCAATGTGGTATAAAACCCTTCTACCAAGAAATTGGTTTGGGTCTTGTTGAAATCTTTTGTGTAATTGAAGGATGCGGTAAAGGCGTTTGAAAATTCACTTTCAAGATCATCAGAAACAATTACAAAACGCTGTTCTCCACCTACCGATGAAATATGCAAATCTTCATTAAAAGCTTGTGGTGCTCTAAATCCACGGGCATAACCTCCTCTAAACTGTAAATCTTCATTAATATTATACAAAATAGTCAATCGTGGATTTAGTACCGTTTCACTAACGTTAGATGATCGCGCCACATCTTGTATGGTATAGAAACCATCTACATCAACGTGGTCTAGACGTGCACCGACTAATGCCGTAAATTTTTCAGAAGGTTTCCACTCGTACTGCGCGTAGAGACCAATGCTGCTTACCTTTTGATCAACCAAACGGTTATAACCTGGTATGGCATCTTTGGTATCATTGAGTTGATACTCTAGACCTGTTGTGAAAACATCCCTTTTAAAATTACGTGTGTATTTTGTTCCTGCAACAAATGCAAGGTCGGTTGTTTTTCCAAATGCATTGTTCGCAACAATAGAATCTGCTGCGGTACGTCCACCACCTAAACCACCATAATAACTGTCACGGTCTGTATTCTGTACGGAAACATAAGCAGTACCAGAGTTTTTACGGGCATCGTCGAAGAGTTCATAATCCACACCTGTAAAGATGGTATTGTGGTCAAGGTCTTCTGTAATATCGGTAAATTGTGGCGCAAGATCAAGACGGTCTCCACCACGTCTATATTCACGAATTCCTGTAAAATCTACACCTATACGGCTATTATCGTTAGGTCGCAAAAAGGCTTTTGCACCTAATGAATTGTTAGTCAATTTTGTAATCTCAGTAAAACCATCATCATTGGCATCAAACGCATCACGATTACGGAATATACCATAAACAGTTACGCCGCTAGTTAAATCCTCGCTTACTGTTGAAGCGTTTAAGTTTACGTTGCGGTCTAAAGCTTCACCGCCTATAATTCCTAAATTGGAACTTATTTCCCAACTGTCATTAATAGGCTCTTTGGTAATTACATTTATAGTTCCTGCAATGGCATTAGAGCCAAAAAGTGCAGAACCACCACTTCTAACCACTTCCACGCGGTCTATAATGCTTATGGGAATTTGTTCCAGACCATATACTCCGTTAAGCGCACTAAAAACAGGACGACTGTTTACGAGTATTTGAGTATACTGCCCCCCAAGCCCGTTAAGGCGTACTTGGGTGAATCCACAGTTTTGGCAATTGGTCTCTACCCTAACTCCAGGCTGGTAATTAAGTCCGTCTGCCAGCGATATTGACTGAGTAGCCTGAAATAATTTTGAACTGAGTACATTCACAATTACAGGAGCCTCTTTCTTACTAATGCGGTTTCTAGTCGCACTCACGACCACTTCTTCAAGGCCAAGTACATCTTCTACAAGGGAAAAGTTAACTTCTTGTGTAATTTCTGCTTCACTGCTTATTTGCTTTGTTTGAGTTCGAAATCCTTGTGATTGCACGACGATAGCACTAGTTCCCGATGGAACGTTTAAAGTGAATTTACCGTCAATATCTGTACTTGTGCCATTCGTACCATTTTTAACATAGACATTTGCAAAAGGAATAGGATCTCCATTGTAGGTTACAGTACCAGATACTTCGGCCTGCTTGTCTTGAGCAGTAGCGTTAGTCATGGAAAATAGTGATAGTAAAATAAGTATAAATTTCATTTGTTCTAAATTTTGTTTTATTACTAGTTGATTTAAAGGTTAGTTAGGTACAGTTCTTTTCTTTTAAATAAAATGATAGGTTCAATCGATAAATGTGAGGTGCTCTTCTACATCCTCACGTATTTTGGTAATGTTTTGTGTATGTAGACTATTCCGCTCAGCATAATCTGCATAGTTGAGCATCGCTATTTTCAGCTCGCTTTGGATTTCATCTGAATTTACGGTGCTAGTTACGCCCAGCGTCAACAAGAAATAAATTACCCTTTTGAGCATTTTGCCACCCTTTTTCTTCATTTTCATTTCTTCATAGGTAAAAGCAATGTTATTGCAGGAAATGGCAAACAACTGTACAAATGGAATATTAAGTCGAGTCGCTTCTTTTTTATAGGTGTTCAAAACCTTGGCATGGTTTAGTGCTTCTCGATATCCATTTAAGGATTGTTCATAATCGCCTTTTCTAAACAAAGCGTTTGATACTTCAGTCTTTGCTTTCCAGTGATTTTCAATATGCTTTAAACGGCTTTCACACATTACCTAGTTGTTTAAGTTTATATGGGCAAAATCCCAGTTGACGATAGTCAAAAAACTCTCTACAAACTTGGCCCGTGCATTACGAGGATCTACGTTGTGAGCATATTCGCAAACAACCGAGTTAAGAATTGGTTCTTTTGAAATGTTCATTGTTGTTTTCAATTTTCGATTTTCCAAAATATTATTTAGAACTGCAAAACTAATATGTTAGACTTATCTAAACTAATAATTCGGTAATTATTTCTATTTTTGTTAAAAAATTATTTTATGGCTTCAGATATTAAAGAAAATTACATCAAGGCTTTGTTCTATTTACATCAAAAGAACGAGGATATTTCTTTGTCTGATTTAGGGGAAGAATTGCAGGTAAGTAAGCCTACTGCAAACGATATGATAAAAAAGTTACAAGCTGAAGGGATTATAATTTCAAAAAAGTATAAACCGATAAGGATAACTGAAAAAGGTAAACAGCGAGCCGCTGAAATTATTAGAAAGCACCGGTTGTCTGAAATGTTTTTAATGCAAATAATGAAATTTGGATGGGAGGAGGTTCACGAAATTGCCGAAGAATTAGAGCATATTAAAACAGAAGAATTTTTTAACCGAATGGACGAATTGATGGGATTTCCGAGAATAGATCCACACGGTTCACCAATACCTGATAAAGAAGGAAATTTCAATAGGCCTAACTACAGTCGACTTTCCCAAATCTCTGTACAATCAACTATCACAGTAAAAGCATTACGGGATAGTTCTACTGAATTTTTATTGTTTTTGAATAATAAATCAATCCAACTCAATACAAAAATTACTGTGGACCATATTGAAAGTTTTGATGGAAGTTTAACTGTTTCATTTGATGGTTATACCCATGTGGTTTTAGGCAAATCTATCTGTGATCGAATTTTGGTTGAAGAGGTTTGATTTTTTTATTGGCTCTACATAAATTTATAGAAGAACTAAAAAAAGCCTGAGAATATTCCGATAAATGCACTTTAAAAGTGTGAGGGATGGCAATAAATAGCTATTTATTTTTCGTAGCATTAGCTCTACACAGAGTCATATTTAACTGCAGATTCCAATTAGAGGGGATTTCAACTAGCCTTTGCTGCTGCTAAATAAGGTTTGATCTACAAGGCTAACTATGGAGGTCCTTTAATGGAAATTAGTGCCTTGTGACTTATTTTTTACGATAGTCGTTTTTAACAACTGTTATTTAATTCAACTCGAGTTTGTCAATTCTATTTCCAACTGTAAATTCTTTCATTTCCTTTTCAAGATTATTGAAATCAACTTGTTCTACTTTCTTTATAACTTCTCCGTTTTTCATTAAATAAATTTCATCACACGTATCCGCTAGAGTTGAAAAAATGTGAGAAGAAATAATTACTGTTTTTTCTAATTCTTTAAATCGTTTTATAATTTCAGTTATAATTAAATTGCTTTGTATATCAACACCATTAAAAGGTTCATCCAAAATAAATACATCGTTTCCTTGTAAAAGAATGGCGGTTAAAGCCAATTTCTTTTTCATCCCTGCTGAATAGGTAGAGGCATACTGATTTAGGGGTAATACCAAATTATATTTATAATGCCGTATGAATAAATTGAATTATTTTTTGATTGATTGAAATCAAAAACAACTAGCATAGCCTTAGCTACGGTAATTATTTTTGATGAAAAGCAGGCTAAAAAGAAATGATTTATTGCGTCATTATAGATCTAATTTGGTATAAGTCAAATATATTTTTGTGCTTCATATTGGATAATTCTATTTGTCTTGTGTTGGCGAGTAGTTGTATGTATTCCTTTCCAGTAATTTTAGAGAAAAAAAAAGGTTCTGTTAGCAATAATCCTAGAGGGTCTTTTAGTTTTGTATAGTTGGATGAGATAGTTCCTTTGTAATCTTCAAGTCCTGAAATGCACCTAAATAGAGTTGTCTTTCCTGCTCCATTTTCCCCAACAATGCCATACACTTTTCCTTTTTTAAACTCTAAATCTATTGAACTTAGGACTTGATTTTTACCATAAAACTTTAATAAATCTTCAATTTTATAAGTAGTTTTTAGTCAATTGCAGCGGTTATATAAAAACGAAGTTGCCTTTCTAATGCACCAAATTAGTAAAAATAGAACTAACCAGCGGAAATTCTTACTGGATTTTTGAGTAGATAGTAAACAAAGCAATTCATCTTATTCTTTATTCACTTTAGTTAACCATACAATGCTAAAAATGGATCTACTTTTGGCCTTCAAATATTTCATTTATGAGAATTGGTTTTCAAAATTATTTGCTTTTGAATCTTACGAATGCTTTTTGTATATCCTGTAATTTCTGTTTAACTTTTTTAGTTAAATATTAAACAAATATAAATATTTATTATAAATTTGTTTGAATAAAACTAAATAAAAAATTATGATGAATAGAAATTTACTAGCTTTTTTAATAATAATTCCCTTCTTCTTTATTAGTTGTAGTGATGGTGGCTATTCAGATCCTGAAACGCCTGAACCACCTGAAACAAGTGAACTAAATTCTAAAATTTATACTCTAGGAACAATAGGTGATTTAGGAGTTTCTGGTACAGCTAAATTTATAGAAAATAGTGATGCCACATTATCCATTGAATTAGATTTACAAAACACCCCAGCAGATGGTATTCACCCTGCACACATTCATTTTAACACTGCTGTTGAAACTGGTGGCATAGCTTTAACACTTGAAGATGTAAATGGAGATACAGGGAAAAGTACAACCTCGTTCACAACCCTTAATGATGGTACTGATATCACATATTTAGAGTTGCTGGATTTTAATGGTTATATAAACGTACATTTAAGTGCGACTGAACTATCTACGCTAGTGTCACAGGGCGATATAGGACAAAATGAACTAACAGGCGAAACCATAAGCTATGACCTGAACGAAAGAGACGTTGTTTTTATTAATGGTACTGTAGAATTTGCTGAACGTGTTAATCAAACAACTTTGATATCTATCAACCTCACTGGTACTCTTGCTGGCGGCAGTCATCCAGCACATATACATGATACAGCTACAGGAGATATTATAGCTGGTTTAAATCCAGTAATTGGAGATACTGGTCTTAGTAAGACTCAAGTATCATCTTTAGTTGGCGGTGCTGCAATAATTTATACCGAGTTATTGACAACTAACGCCTATGTAAATGTTCATTTAAGTGATGATGATTTAGAGACAATAGTTGCTCAAGGAAATATTGGTTCTAATGCAGATACCGATCCAGAAAGTCCAGAATCAAAGACTTATAATGTAACCAAGAGTGGGGCTTCAGCTTACATTTTCAATGGAGAAGGACTTTCAAATTCTAGTAATCCCGACTTCACGTTTAAAAGAGGAAGTACATATACTTTTAATATGGATACTTCTGGTCATCCTTTCTTCATAAATACAGTGCGAGGCACGGGTACAGCTAATGCATACAATTCTGGTGTTACAAATAATGGTGCCGTATCTGGAACAATCACATTTACTGTTCCTACGGATGCGCCGAATACCTTGTATTACAATTGTCAATTTCATGGCTCTATGACTGGAACGATAGCTATTACAGATTAATTAATCGTTGATTAAAATAATAATGTTTAAAAAGAGGGATGGTTACACCATTCCTCTTTTTTTTATTAAAACTATAGTTTTTACGATTTTATTCAATAAACCATAACTAAATTCTTCATTTATTTTGCAAATGCTTTTTTCTTTCCAATAAGCCGAGGCTCTAAGAATTTTATTTTCTAGCAACACCTTATTTCTTAAAATACTTTTGTATTAACCCAAACAATTTACGCTTGTTAATCGGTTTTGAAATACAAGCGTTAAACCCTGCATCAATTAGACTTTCATCGTCATTAGACAATATTAAACCTGTCTGAGCTATTATGATAACCTCTTTATTAAATTGTCGGATTTGTCGAGTTGCTTCATCTCCATTTAGTTTAGGCATCTGCATATCCATCAGAATTAAATCAATATCAGGATTATTGTGAAAGATATCTACCGCTTCAACACCCGTTTTTGCTCTAAATACTTTTTCACTGCAACTTTTAACCATGAATGACAAAAGCATTCCCGATATATCATCGTCCTCGGCAATCAATATTTTTAATCCCAAAACTTCGGGATCGTCATTTTCATTATATTTTTCAGACCAATCTTTAGGCTCAATCCGGTATGGCAGGGTGAAATAAAATGTTGATCCTTTACCCTCTTCGCTTTCTACCCAGATTTTCCCTCCAAGCAGCTCTACATATGCTTTAGAAATCGACAAACCTAAACCTGCTCCCTGATAGGCCATTTCTCCGGAAATATCAGCTTGTATAAAACGGTCAAATATGCTCTTCTGCCTGTCTTTTGGTATCCCAATGCCTGTATCTTTCACGTAAAATTCCAATTCTGAAGACTCCTTTTCTATTTTTAACCTGTACCCCAGTTCTATTGTTCCTTCGTGCGTAAATTTTACAGCATTTTTAACAATATTAGTAAGAATACCATAGATTTTCTCACTGTCTGACTGAATTAAAGCTTTTTTTCCATTCAAAGATTTTTTGATTAAAAAGCGGATTCCTTTTCTTTCAATCTCAAGTTTAAAAAAGGAATGGATGAAAACAATTTGTTGGTTAATATCCGTTTCCTTTATGTTGACGTCCATCAGTCCCGATTCTATTTTAGAAAGACTAACAATATCATTCAAAATATTGAGCATGCGTTGACCACTCTTTTCGATGATGCTAATGTATTCGCGCTGTGTCTCTCCAGTTAGACTAGGTTCTTTTAATAATTCAGCAAAACCAAGTATGCCATTCATCGGTGTCCGTATCTCGTGGCTCATATTCGCTAAAAAAGCTGATTTTAAGCGATCTGATTCTTCGGCTCGCTCTTTGGCAATAATTAGCTCTTCTGCACGTTTTTCCTTTTCTTCGTTTTGAAAGAGAAGCTCTTTGTTAGCAATGGTTAACTCTTTAGCTTTTTTGGCTGTAATATCTCGTGCAGCAGCAAAGACTCCAAGTACCCTGCCTTTATTATCTTTATACACTGATGCATTGTACAATACATCAGTTAATTTTCCGTTTTTATGACGTATAGTAAGTGGGTAATTTGAAACAAATCCTTTTTCAAAAACCTTCTTATATCCTTCACGTGCTTTTTTGGGTTCAATAAAATAATCAGAAAAATCAGTTCCAATTAATTTCTTTCTTGATACCCCCGTTACTTTTATTAATGCCTTATTTATATCTGTGATTTTTCCTTCAAGAGAAATGGTAACAAGTGGGTCGAGTGATGCTTCAATTAAACTTCTCGCATATTGCGATGCCTTTTTTTGAGCAGTAACATCTCTTGCAGCAGCAAAGATTCCCAGCGCCTTGCCTTTATCGTCTTTATACACTGATGCATTGAACAATACATCTGTTAATTTTCCATTTTGATGGTGGATGGTAAGCGGAAAATCTGAAACAAATCCTTTGTCAAAGACCTGTTTGTATCCATAACGTGCTTTTTCGGGTTCAGTAGAATAATCAAAGAAATCAGTTCCAATTAATTTCTTTCTTGATACCCCCGTTATTTTTATTGATGCCTTATTTATATCTGTGATTTTTCCTTCAAGAGAAATGGTAACAAGTGGGTCGAGTGATGCTTCGATTAAACTTCTCGCATACTGAAAAGATCGTCTGTCAGAATTACTGAATGCTTCAAATTTTTTATGCTCAATTTCCCACTTTTCTTTTTCTTTGTGATGAAAAGCAATTTCTTTGTTTGCGATTTTCAATTCTTTTGCAAGTGTTTTTTTTAAAGCCTTTAAAGAATTATTCTCTTTAAGTAAGGACTGGAAATCGCTTAGAAGTTCTTTATTAGTTTTGCCCTGAATGTCCATAATACTATTTTTTAAACAGATAAATTTCTACATGTCGAATTCTTTTTAAAGTCGACCACAACGACGTGTGCTAAACAACTGTACTTTCCAAAAATCATTTCCTAATTTTCTTTCTAGTAAAAAATGAATTTTTGGAGCAAAGTTGGTTCTGTTTATTTAGAACCCCTTATCAGCTTTTCTTTTCGTTAAATTACTTGTAATAATTTAATGGTATGAATAAGCAGCCATACCAATTTAATTAATGATCCTCTTTAAAACTGGTTCATTAAGGCGCAAAATAATCACCATCTGATTTATTCCTGAAATCAATCCAGTCATGCGCTGAGGCTAAAGAAGTTGTTTTTTTGTCGATAATTTTATTTCCAAATTCGTCTGGAGTACGTTGAGTTTTGCATTGATATCTATAGATTCTTTATTCCTGAAAAAATGTCGTTTAATAGGTTCAACATTTATTCCTGAGTAGAATATAACCTTCCCGATTTTTGATCATTAAGCTGAGCATAAAGCATACTTCCTATACTATTTTTCGGTCTACCAATAAATTGTTCTACCTACTTTTTTTAGTCTGTATTTTCCGTTGTGTACAAACCTAATGTTAATTTTTTAGTATAATTCAGACACTAATTTTGTTGTCTAAATCGTCGTCACGTTAATTTTGTGAGCCAGCTGCATTCTATAGTACGCTTATTATCAACACTAAGGGTGTTTTATCAAACAACATGTGCAACTCTTCATCAAAATTATCGGATTAAAGATAATAAAAGTAATCCAATCGTTATCAGATTATTTTTAAAGACCAAGCGGCAGAGAAAGGAATAGATTTATTGATCTAAAAGTGATTTTTTGAAATGAAAACCAACATCGGGCTAAGACATGTTACACGTATTCTGTAATTTTCTTATAGCAGAGATTTTTTAAGCATGAAAGTCATAATGGAGTATTCACTAGTTCTTCTTTTGTTTTTTATGAAAATTCGTCTTGGTCACAACATTTAGACACACCTGCTTCTGAAAGGTATCGGATCGTAAACCAACAAAAACAATCAAAACTAATTTTAAATATTGGCAGAGGGAAGTGATCATTTAACTTGATTATTTGTATTCCACGTCTCAAAAGTATTATTTGAAATTTAAAACAACACCCCAAACTTATTGGGGGCTAAACTAGTACCTACTTATTAGTTGAAAAAATCCGTGTAACACAACTGTCATATGAGTGTCATAGAGGCGTCTTATTGGTTTCAATAGTTAAGAAGAGTAATATTTATCTTTGCTTCATAATTAACATTAAAACCTATAAAAACAATGGATCCTGAAACAATTAATTTAAGAGATATCAAAAAAATGAGGCTGGAGCGTCATTGGTCACAAGATCAATTGGCAGAAATGAGTGGTTTAAGTATAAGAACTATTCAGAGAATTGAAAATGGAGAGAATGCAGGTTTAGAATCATTGAAATCCTTAGCCGCGGTTTTTGAAATTATTATTACGGATTCAGATAAGAAACAGGAAATGGAACAAATTAGAAAAGAAGAAAAGTACGTTCAAAATGTTAAAGGGTTTTATAAACTTCTTGCAATTGCAATTTTAAGTTTGGTAACTCCGTTTATTATCGCAGTTAATGATTCATCCAATTAGATCATTTTTTTATGGATACTCCTTTCTTGGGGGGTAATATTAGGGATCTATTCTCTTAATGTTTTTGACTTCTTTGGTGAAGAATGGAAAAGAAAAATGATCGATAAGAAATTCAAAAAGAAGTAACTATTTTTTAATGGTCGTTAAGGCGACTAGTTTACAAAATTAAAGGGAGATACTTTACACTAAATTTTGACTTAACTTATTTGTCTCTTATTTTCATTAAAGTAGGGTCGTTTTTTACCTCAGTTCTTTGTTGGTTGAGTTATTTTAAAGTGGAAATTCATATTTTTTCCATTTCAGTATCATTGAGCTTTAATATTTTTTGACCTTCAATTTCAATATTCAAACCAGCTCCTTCTATTTGGTTCGTATTAATTTGTCTAGAAATCCAAAAATAATGAGTTCCTTTTGATAGTTCTAACTCTTTGCTCTTTTCATTTATTGATAATTCTGTTCGGAAGTGAATTATTAAAATACTTCCTAATTCATCTCTAAAAATGTGTAGTTTTCTGTCCTTTCTAAAGTTTTTAATCTTACTTAATTCTGCAATATTTGCTTGACATAATTTTCCTTTAATACCCTTTCCTGTTAGCTCAAATTTTTCAACAACTATTGCATTAGCATTATTGTCTCCCGGTAATTTAATTGTGTTTGACTTGATTTCTCTCCACTCTTTTTTTAAATCAATGACATTAAAATTCCAAACTTCCTTTTTTAAAGAATAATTTTCTGTGCTTTTGACAAATTCAATATTTTGGTATTCAATATTTTCATTCAAATCTTTTACTTTGTATGAAACACAAGAGTTAATAAAAATTGTAGTAATTAATAGAAAAAATATTTTTTCATAATCTAGTTTTTTATTGTGACTAGCGGTTAGGATAAAAATAAGCTTTAGCAACCCAAAGTGACATTTTTAGTATTGTTGTAACGAGTTTTCTCAAAAATTCATGAAATTAAAATGATCTTTTTGGATTTTTAATTTCTTTTTCTAGGTAATAATGCATGATCCTTTTAAATATATTTTTTATAGAAAATCCTTTTGATGAAATAATAGGAAAGCGTTCTGATAAAACTTGGGTATCACTGTATAATTCGCAAGGCTGCTTTATTTTAATGAAATCCTCAAATGTTGAATTATCTTTTTCAGAAGACTTAAATGCCAAAAAATGTTTGTACTTCCAAACTCCATTATTGTATAAGGTGTATTGAAAATTACCAGATTTGCTATTATTCAACTGTTTATCTGTTCTTTGTCCGAATAAATTTGAAATTCTACTAATAAAAATCCCAGGATAATAAGATCGATTCATCAGTTTAATGGACGGATAAACATTGTCAGAAATATTTTTCAATAAAAACGAATTAAAACCTGAATTCTTTACCTCTTTTAAGAATTCAGTTTCGTAAATAAAGTTGTCTATTGACCAAGAATCCGCCCATTTTATTAAAATTTCTTTTTCTTTTTCTTTTTTTGGATGTCTTAAAAAATAGTCAGAGATAAGTAATCTGCCTCCTGGCTTTAAGATTCGATATGCCTCTTTTAAAAAATCAGTTTTATTTGTAGCATGGACTATACTTTCGATACCAAAAATTATATCAAACGTATTGTCAGAAAAAGAAGTATTGCAAAAGTTTTGACATGAAAATGTAACTAAATCTTTAGGGTCGTTGTCTTTTTTATATTCTACAGCTCGATTAATATGAGCTTTAGAAAGTGAAATACTGTGTATAACACACCCAATGTTATTTGCAAGAAAAAAGGATGTTCCACCAACACCACAACCTGCATCAAGAACAGTATCTGATTTCTTTATCTGAGCGTTTTTGGCAACTTGAAAGTTCATATTCCAAAGTGCCTGTCGATGAGTTCTCGTGTTTTCGTCCCAAAAACCATAGTGTAGTGCCATTGAATCCTTCAATTGCCAAACTATTTCATAATCTCTTAATGATTCATCATAATAGGATTCTATCCTTTGGTAATAATTTTCAGACATTTTAATTAATTGGATTGAGTTTTGTTTAATTAGTTATAGGGTGATGTGTATAATTAATTGGATATTTCAATATCTAAAGTTAGTATATAAAAACTGAGTAAAAAGTTTGAGAGGACTCTTATAAATTAGCTAAAACCAGCAATTAATTATGCATAGTGTTTGCATTTCGTTGTTTTTTCAGAGTTCTGTTTCATCTTTGTTTGAGTGCTATAATTAGATTTTTTATTTGAATTATGTACTGTCCTAATTATTGGGAAGTCTAAAGTTGTACTCGAATAAGGAATTATTGGTTTTAGTTTGAGTGGTCAATGAATGCTAATGTCTGATATAAGCATTGTTTTAATATGCGGTTGTAGCACGGTTTTAATATTCATAGGGTATTTGCTCATCCCACAAATCCAAATTCAATAGAACAACATTATTTCTTGTCCAAATGGGTCTTAAATCAAAAGTGTAGGTTTTAAAAATAATTGTATTACACACTTCCTCATTTTCCAATACTACTTTTAAATCTCTTTGTTCTGGGTTTGACTCAGCTATTCTCCCTGCATCAATTAATTCAACTTTCCAGGTATTACCACTACAACCGCCCGATTCAATTTCTATTTCCAAGCAATCCCCAATTATTTGTGCACTCCGAATTAAGAATCCCTCGGACTGATTGTTTCTATAACGGCTGTTATCAACTGTAGTAATTTGATTACAAACTGAATCTTCGTAGGGATTATTATCAGATTCGCTGCAAGGTAGGAGTGATATTAGAATTAGACAGAAGGCAAGAATTGAAATTTTCATTATATTATTTTTAAAATATTCCTCAAAATATGCTACAACGTACGGATAGATAATTTGCTGTTTTGTATCCATTATTTAAAGACTAATCTAAGGGATTTTTTATTGTTTTAAAAGTGTTTGTTGCTGCATGAGTGTAAATTTATGTCGTTTTAGTCGATTGGTATTTTAATAATAGCTGTAGTTATCTTAAGTCAACTGCCACTTCTAATACCAAATTGTATTTATAATTCAATTTATTAATACGGTAATTATTTTTGATGAAAAGCAGGCGAAAAAGAAACGATTTATTGCGACATTATAGGTCTAAATTGGTATAAAAGGTGCGTAACAAAACTATATCTGAGCACATGAGGAGTTACAGAAATTCATTATATATTTAGTAAAAGTTGTAGGATCATAGGCTGAATGAATTATAACTTGTGCAACATCTATATATTGCCCATTACTATTATCTGTTATTCCTGCTGCAATCTTCAATTGATTTAGAGGTACATTATCTAAACAGTGTGCAGCAGTCAAAATCCATTCTGGGATAAAAATTGATCCGCCACACCAATGACTGCCATTTCTTTGAATAGAAATTTGCCAAGGATTGTTTTCTATAGTTGTATTGTTTCCATCAATTATATTCGTTACTTAGCTATATCCTAAAAGAGTAACGAGAAAAAATAATAGTTTTTTCATTCTGAGAAAATTTAAAAAAGTAGTTTATTATTTGGAAATTTTTAAATTTTCGATCAAATAAAATAAATCAGGATTGTTTGTCAATCGACCGTGTGCTCCTGAAACAGATGTATAAATTGTACCTTTAACCATAAGATCATTTCCAATTTTACTAATATTATTTGCGGGAGTAAAAATCCTAATTATTGATATGATATCTTTGCTAGCCAACTTAGGTAAATGTATTTTAGCATTAACTTCAAAATAATGTTGATTGCCATCATAAAAATAATCACCGTCTTCTATTAACTTTACCGTGGCAGGAATAGCTTCTTTCAAAACTATTCTGATCTCTCTCTCTCGTTACATTTTGAAAAAATATCCTGATTGATATCATCCTCATCAGAACAGGAAAAAAAGTTAAAATAACTAAATAAATTATATATTTTATCATGACTAATGTTTTCATTTTTAATATAATCTATTAGAGGTCAGTATATAAACACCTATCTTAATGTTAGTAAATATATATAATTATGGATGTATTTAAGGGTCAAAATCTTCTAGAGTTCTCTGATCGGTTCAAAACAGACGAAGATTGCAAGAAATATTTAGCTTCAATGAAGTCAGAAATTCGATATAAATGTCTGAAATGTAATCACACTGCTTGTCAAGTTCGTGCTGATTTTGCAAGGCAGTGCAATATCTGCGGGCACATAGAATCTACTACTGCCAACACTCTTTTTCACAAAGTCAAGTTTGGAGTCAGAAAGGCATTTTTTATCTGTTTCGAAATGGCTACTAGCACTAAGAGTTTATCAGCAAGTTATATGGGTGTGCGTTATGGTGTGACTGAAAAAACTGCTCGACTATTTATGTTGAAAGTCAGAGAGGCAATGGCTTCTAGCGGAAAAAACCCTATGGATGGGGATGTTCATGTTGATGAGTTTGTCCTTGGCGGCCAAGAAATAGGAAAAACAGGAAGAAGCTATGATAGCAAGAAAAAGAAGGCGGTAACGGCTATCCAGCTTACAAAAAAGGGTAAGGTAAAGAGGATGTATGCTATGAAAATAGATGATTTTTCAGCTCGATCATTGCACTATATTTTTGTCAATCATATCAGCAGAGAGGCAAGGGTCACAACAGATAAATGGAGAGGATATAGGCCCATTTCAAAAGCTTATGACATAACACAGATTGAGAGTAACAGAGGATTGAATTTTAAAGCGCTCCATACCATGATACATCAAGTTAAATCTTGGATAAGAACGACCTATTCTTGGGTAAGTGATAATAATCTCAATAGATATTTCAGTGAATTTTGTTTTAGAATAAATCGATCCCAGAGTAAAGCAACTATATTCAATAATCTAATTGTCAAAATGGTGGAGGGAAACAAAATATATCAATCAGAATTAATAAGTAACTAACTACTGACCTCTATTCAGTATAATAGGCATCCATTTTAGGATATTTTTTATTAACCATATCTATTGATTGATTTTGTATACTTTTATAGTAATTGCAAAATTTGGCTATGCGTTCTGTAAATGCAAGAGTATCATTTAAGGTCATATTGTACATCGCATTAACGCCTGGATGATTGGTTGAATCTAGTACATAGCTAACTAATAAGTGATTCCTTTTGGTTGAATCTTTTTCATTGTAATAATCCCAAAACTTATCAACTTCGTTACTGATAAGGATAGTACTCTCTGTATTTAACGAATCTTTGGACACCACATTCTTATTATTTTTATTCTGACATCCTAAAATTGTTAAGTAAAAGATTGTTATTGCAAATAGCTTTAATTTATTCATAATTAGATTTTGATGTTAGGTGAATAATGGGTTTTTAATATAAAGCACAACGTATGAATAACACAACAAGTTGTATTATCTCCATTTTATTCACAGTTTAAATTTAGTGATTTTTTAATTGTCTTAAAAGTCTTAACATTAAAAACAGGCTTTAATAAACAGTAAAATCTCAGGGGTGATTAATCTACTTCTTAAATCATACTTGTAAAGTACTCTCTATTATAAATGCTTAAAAAATAACCTAGTAACATTTATAGACATGTTCAGTATAGCTGCTTATAGGCAAATTAATAGCTGATTAATGACCTCTAATGGCCTTACAATCACCTTGGATTAAAAGACCAACGGGTATGCAAAACCCATTGGTTATTAAGTTAGAAGTTTCCTTTTTACCATAATAGGTAGAAGAAAAAAATAAAAAAGCTCAAAGAATCAGTTTTATGAATCCACGAGCCTAGACTACTAGTGTTTCAAATTAAAGTATAAAAGAGTTGTTTTTTACCTCAGTTCTTTGTCAGTGGTATTAAGTTTAATCATTCTTATTGTTTTCTCATAATCATCAGCTCTGCACCAATAGTATCCATAAGCCTTTTTGTATTTTTTCATTTGTTGCCTAATACCTTCTGGCTTATATAATCCTAATTCGTCATGTTTTACTGCTTCCAATGATTCAAACTCTTTTAAAACATTAAAGTTTTCAGGATTAATTTGGAATAGTTTACCTTTTGTATGTTTCTTTTGAGCTTTTCTATCTTGAGGTATATATTTTGGTTTCAAGCCAAGTTCAGAAATTATTCGTCTATAAACTCCGTCGCCTATGCCATATTTTTCAGGAATGTCTTTTTGATAAAATTTTCCGCTTATTAGGTCTTTTTTGAATTCCTTAAGTTGCTTCGGGTTAAAATTTATTCTTTGTGCTTCGTTTTGACATTCTGCGCACCAAAAACCATTAAACAAATATTGCCCTTTTGATTCCCTTTTGTGCCCATTATTGCAAACCCATTTATAGATTTCCGTATAACCTTTAGGTTTTAATTTTTTGTCAATTAATTTACCTCCTTTTGATTCTATAATTTCTTTAAGTTCTTCATACTTAGAATTTGCTTCACATATTGGACAGGACGCGCTAGATTTAATTATTACACTCAAAACCCTATTGGTTATTTTATGCCCTTTAGAGCAGGTGAAGGCATGCTTGCTTTCAGTGCCTATAAATATTTGAAGAGTACCATTTTTCTTCTCAACAACCCTTTTGGCTTGCTCATACAATTCACTTTTCTTTCCTCTATACAACTCTACTAAATCAGGCACAAATGGTTCATGATTGAAACTTAATTTCAGCTCATTTAGTTTTTCTTTTACTTGGTCAACAAAAAGTTCAATTCTACCGGCTCTAATTGTTTTAAATTCAAATATTTCAATCAGTGAAATTTCATTTTTTATACAAAGTACTTTCTTATGCCTGTCTCTTTCAATTTGAGATTCATACCTACTTTCGACTAGGTGGAAATGACTGCCTTTTGTAAAGTGCTGGTAACCTTGGTACTCAAAAGCAATTCTATATTTAGAATTATAGCCATCCAATTGGAGACCTTCCATCTTTTTTATGTAAGCTGAAGGAAATTTTAACTGTAAAAGGTGTTCCAAAATCAGACGTGCTAAAGTTTCTCCAATCAGTTTGTTTGGAGAGCATTTTGGGCACCACCTTAGTGAATTGCTAACTGCACTCCACGATTTATTAAACTTATGACCTTCAGCACATTCAAAATCTAACTTGCTCTCGTTATTAATATAAATGGAAGATTTGCACTTTCCATTCAGTTTAGAGACAAAGTCCTGAATTTTCTTTAATGTCTCTTGGCTTCTGATATTAGCATTTTGTTCTTTCAAACAGACTTGGCAACCAGAGCCGCGTAAAAAAACTTGAGGCTCGCTAATCACCTCAATGTTGTGCACTTTACATATTAGGCATATTTTAGTCCTTTGTGAAATATAATTGGCTTTTTCAAATGAAAAAACATCTCCAAACTTTGCAATTATTTTAGACTGAAATAATTCTAAACCATCTCTAAGTATTTTCTGCTTGTGCTCTTTGAGACAATGCCTACAAGGGTAAGAAGAGTTTAGGTGACCATTTGATAGTTGGTGGAATGTATAATTGTGCTTTTTACATTTAAATAAAACTTTAGTTTTAGCATCAACATATTTAGACGATGAGTAATCGAATAAATCACCAAAATTCGATTTTGATTCTTTAACCAACCAATCAGTATCTTTTTTCCTACTCAAAATATTGTCCAATTGTAATGTTCGTACATGCACATAATTTACAAAGTTAAAGGGTCATGCTTCACCCTAAATTTTAACCTAGCCTAATTGAAACTTGTCTGTCTCCTATTTTCTTTAAAGTAGCCTAAAAATACGTCTCTATAGAATACTCTCCATATTCCATTTCCTTGACTTTCAGCACCACTATATTTTACTTTAACTCACTAAATTAAATATACCCAATAATATGATTCCCAGCACATGGTTTCATTTTGGCATACCTTCATCACTTTCATGATTGATAACCATCTTCTGGCTTGAAACTTAACAAATAAAGTGGCTCAACATTCTTGGTTTTAGAAATAGACTCTATACTTACCCGATTATTTTTCACTACTAAAGTCATTAAGGTTTGTTAATCCCAGGTAAGTGGAGCTGAAGTTGCCACCACACCTTTTATCAGCAAGGTTAAAATTTGATTCGGTTGCCTTAGAATTGACGGGTTTGAAAGCACTACAACTGAAAATAAGGAGAACGACACTAGAGAAAGGTCAATATGTCAACATTAGTAGTTTTTTAGAATAAACTTTCATCTATATAATTACTTTTGAGACTAAAAAAAAACACTTGAGATATCTTACCATCCTCCTATTTTTATATTCAGGAATAATTTTTTCACAAACCCAAAAAGACACTACCTCCCTAGAGGAAGTTAAATTGAAAACTTCGGTTGACATTGAGAGGGATTATCAGCAAGACGCCAATGTGTCTTTGCTTAATCAAGACGAGTTATTACAGTCCAACCAAACGACAATCACTCCAACTCTTAATAAAATTCCTGGGGTGTATATGCAACAAGGAGGAATCAATACCACCAAAATCAATATAAGGGGTATAGGAGCAAGGGCCCAGTTTGAAACCAACCGGCTTAAGCTTTATTACAATAATATTCCCTTAAGCACTGCTAATGGAACCTCTATTTTACATGATATAGATCTTACGACTATTTCTGAGGTGAAAGTGATTAAAGGACCACAAGCCACTGAATTTGGAGCAGGATTAGGTGGGGTTATTCAGCTAAAATCAGTCTTAAAAGAGGAGAACTATCTAGAGTCTGAATTTTTAGTGGGAAGCTTTGATCTTTTAAAACAAAACTATTCTATCAATCTTTCAGATGGAAATAAGAAAATCAACTTAACCTATAACAACCTGAGTGCTGGTGGATTTAGAGACAATAGCAACTACCAACGGGAGTCTTATTTTCTAAACTCTGAAGCCCAACTCAGTACGCGTTCAAGACTTCAATTTGTGGGTCAAGTTATTCAATTAAAGGGGTTTATACCTAGTTCTTTAAGCAGGTCTAGTTTTGAGGAAGATCCTACTCAAGCAGCGTTTACGTGGGGTCAGGCTCAAGGTTTTGAGTCTTATACACGTGGTATTTTTGGCGTTAACTTAACCACAGAATTAACTTCAAATATCACACAAAACACCTCGGTTTTTACCAATTTTAGAGAGGCGTTTGAACCTAGGCCTTTTGATATTTTGGAAAATAATAATATCGGAATGGGGATTAGACATACCAGTGAGTTTGAGTTTAGTTTACTTGGTAATTCAGCTCAATTGACTCTTGGGGGTGAATTTTTGAGAGATGATTATAAAGTTTCAACTTTCGAAAATAGATACCGAGACAATAATGGTCAAGGTTACTTACAGGGAAATATAGTATCGGATTTAGATCAAAATAGGCAATACATTGAGGCTTTTTCAACCCTGAATGTTTTACTCTCTAGAAAATTAAACTTAAAATTAGGTCTGGCTACAAACAAAACAAGTTACGATATTGAAGATAAGCTCTCTAATTCTCAAAACTCACAAACTGGAGAGTATAGTTACGATCAAGTATGGTTACCTAATGTAGTGACTACCTATTCACTAGCAGAAAATCAAAAAGTATCAGCATCTGTAAGTCGGGGATTTTCTGTGCCAACGGTAGAACAGAGCTTAACGGAAGAGGGCGTTTTTAATACAGATCTCGAGCCAGAAACGGGATGGAATTATGAAGTAGGCTACAAAGCCCGTTGGTTTGAGGATAAATTATATACCGAGGTTAATGCTTATTATATGGATGTTGAAAACTTACTGGTAGCCAGACGTGTAGCAGAAGATAGATTTGTGGGCATCAATGCGGGTTCAACCTCACATCCAGGGCTTGAGTTTTCCTTTAAGTCCAATCTAGATTATGGGTCTTGGCTTCAGCTTCAACCTTATGTGACAGGAAGTTTTAATTTTTACGAATTCAATGAATTTGAAGATCAGGGCGACTCTTTTTCTGGAAATGATCTCACAGGGGTTCCTTCACAACAATTCAGTTTTGGAGTGGATGCTCAAATCAATAATCGCCTCTATTTTTATTTTCAAACCAATGCTGTATCAGAAATCCCAGTAAATGATGCCAATACAGAATTTGCTGAGTCTTATGCTTTTTCTAATGTAAAATTAGAATACAAATTCCCTGTATTTGATAAAATTTCAGCAAGGCTAAGTTTTGGAATCAACAATGCATTCAACGAAAAATATGCGTCCAGCATTGTTACCAATGCTGGAGCATTTGGGGGAAACGAGCCGAGATACTTTTATCCAGGCGAGCCTAGAAATTATTTCGGTAGCTTTTCACTCAACTATGCTTTCTAAAACCTGTTTTAATTTGTTATCAGATAATCGATAGCAACTTGAGACATGGTTTTTACGCCTAAAAGCATACCAGCATCATCCACCTTAAAATCTCGGGTGTGATGCGGATAAGGGGTTTGATTCCCTGGAGTCATGCCGCCTAGGAAAAAGTAAAATCCAGGAATTTCTTCTTGATAGAAAGAGAAATCCTCTCCACCTGTTCTAGCTTTTACAAGCTTTACATTATCATCGCCAGCAATTCCTTGAAGAGTGGGTAACATTTGGGCTGTTAATTCCAAATCGTTGAAGGTTACAGCCGTATTGTTTTGAAACTCTATATCAGCATCTCCACCATACGCTTTGGCGATGGCAGGGACCATTTCAGTCATGCGTTTTATGACCATAGCTCTCATATCTGGGTTTAATGTTCTCACAGTTCCTATCATTTCTGAAGTTTCTGGTATAACGTTAAATCGGGTACCGGAAGTGATTTTGCCAACAGTAATCACGGCAGGCTCATCAACTAATTTGGCTTCACGACTTATGATGGTTTGTAAACCATCAATTATTTTTGCAGAGATTAGAATAGGATCTACGCCTGTCCATGGGGTAGAACCGTGAGTTCCTTTTCCTTTTACAAGAATGACAAAACGTTCTACAGCTGCCATACTTCCTCCTGGCTTATAGTTTATGGTTCCTACAGGAGTAGATGAATTAATATGAAGACCAAAAATGGCATCTACCTCAGGATTTTTTAAAACCCCTTCTTTTATCATCAGTTTAGCTCCTCCTTGTTCTCCTGGTGGTGGACCTTCTTCTGCAGGTTGAAAAATAAATTTCACACTACCGTTTATCAGATGTTTATTTTTTGAGAGGACTTCGGCAACTCCCATTAAAATAGCGGTGTGCGTATCGTGGCCACACGCATGCATCACCCCCGTTTCAGTTCCTAAAAATGTGGTTATCACTTCGCTTTTATAAGGTAAGTCATTGCGTTCTGTGACGGGTAAAGCATCGATATCTGCTCTTAAAGCCACTACTTTTCCAGGTAGATCACCCTTAAGTGTGGCAACAACACCTGTATAAGCCACTTCCGTTTGTACTTCCAATCCTAAACTTTTTAAATGTTCAGCAATTTTCTTAGCAGTTTCAAATTCCCTGTTAGACAATTCAGGATTCTTATGAAAATCATGCCTCCACGCGATGACTTGATCTTCAATAGATTCAATGTCTTTTAAAAGCTGCTTATCCATTTGTGAAAATAGATTTAAGGCACATAAAAGGAGTAAACTAGTAAGGAGTTTTTTCATAAGAGTTGATTTTAAAAATTAATAAGGGCGTACCCTTCATTTTGAAGTTGGATAAGTGCAGACATAGCCGATAAAGCAATTTTGACATCAGGGTGTAATCCCTTTTTAGAGATTGATCTGTGTTTTGAAGTTTGTCCGCATAGGATAATTTCAATATTATGTTCAGCGAGAGTACTTAATAAATCATAGTTAGGATTTTGAAGGTTTTCCTGCTTGTGGTATTTGGAATATTCCTCATGAGTGAGCAAGTCAAAAATCGCGGAACCATGAACTACTAAAGCGGCTTTAACTGAATTATTCTCTAATTCTTTTACTTGATGAAGCCTTAAATACCGAGCTACAGTTTCAAATTTGCGATTTCGATTTTCTTTAGAGTCCGATATGCTAGCCACATCAAATACGGCTTTGAATTCTTGATTGAGATCGACTTTAAAATCTGGATCTTCAATGTTGTAAACAGGCCCATACGATTCAAGCGTTGGATTATTTTGGGATACCCCTAAAACAGATATTAAAAGCACACAGGTAAGTAGTATGGGTTTCATAAGTTAAGATTTAACGATAACAGAATCTGGAACAAAACCAGAATAATCGCCATTATTTCTAATGATATCTCTAACGATGGAAGACGAGATAAAGCTTTTTCCGCTTGAGGTGAGTAAGAATATAGTTTCAATTTTCTCGAGTTTCCTATTGGTGTGAGCAATGGCTTTTTCAAATTCAAAGTCAGCAGGATTTCTCAACCCCCGAAGGATAAAGTCAGCATTGTTTTCTTTACAGTAATTGACGGTCAGACCCTTATACGTGTCTACTTTAATTCTGGGCTCATCTTTAAATGTCTCTTCCAGAAAAGATTTGCGCTCTTGAAGCGTAAACATATATTTTTTTTCAGCATTAACGCCAACAGCTAGTATAATTTCATCAAAAAGGGTCAACCCTCTCGTGATGATATCATAATGGCCTATAGTAATGGGATCGAAAGATCCTGGAAAAACGGCACGTTTCATAATTTGATTTTAGTGTAAATTAATTAAATTTCAAAATCTTTAATAGCAACTTCTACAGCATTGGTAAATAAGTCTTGAAGTGAGATTCCTGCTGCTTTAGCTTGTTGAGGTAGAATACTTGCTTCCGTTAGTCCAGGGCAAGCATTGCATTCCAAAAAGTGAGGTTCGTTATTATGAAAAATAAACTCGGATCTGGTAAGGCCTTTCAATTTTAATAATTTAAAAATTCTCACCGCTTGATCTTTTACGTCTTTGGTTTGAGCATCACTTATAGTAGCGGGTGTGATCTCCTTAGATTTTCCTAAATATTTAGCTTCAAAGTCAAAGAATTCATTTTCAGAGATAATCTCTGTCACAGGAAGCGCTAGTATGTTCCCGTTGATGTTGATAACTCCAACACTCACTTCGATTCCGTCTAGAAAAGACTCAATAATAACTTCATCATCTTCTTTAAAAGAGTGTTCTAAAGCCGTTAGGATATCATCCTTGTATTTCACTTTTGATATGCCATAGCTGCTTCCTGCTCTATTAGCCTTTACAAAACAAGGTAACCCAACATGCTTCACTATCGCTGAGGGATTTATGTCGTCTCCCTTATTGATGTATATATTTTTCGCGGTTTTAATTCCATTAGCTCTAAGCACAGAAATACAATCACGTTTGTTAAAAGTAAGAGCTGCTTGGTAGTAATCACAAGCCGTTTGTGGAATTTCAAGTGTTTGTAAATAACCTTGAAAGAGACCATCCTCTCCTGGTGTCCCATGAATTGTATTAAAGACACAGTCGAAGTGAATCGGTTCTCCATTTATAACTACGGAAAAATTGGATTTATCGATAGGGATTTCTTCCCCTATATCTGTTTTTATGGTCCAGCCATTTTTTAAGATTTGAGCTCTGTACACCCTGTAATTTTTATTTTTTGTAAGGTGCTTATAGACGACTTCACCACTTTTTAGCGAAATTTCAGCTTCCTTAGAATAGCCTCCCATCGCAACGGCAATGTTTTTCTTCATCGAATAAATTTTGTTCAAATATAAGTGTTCAAAAATGAATTATAACTTGCAACTGTTCCATAAGACGTCATCTGGTAATTTAGCTTCAAAGCTGATATTCTCCTTGCGGACTGGATGCGTAATCGTCAATTTTTTGGAGTGTAGATGAATACTAGCATCTTTATTGCTCCTGTCAAATCCATACTTTAAATCTCCCTTTATCGGACAGCCTATCGCAGATAACTGACTTCTTATTTGATGGTGTCTTCCAGTTTCCAAAGTGATTTCCAACACGTGGTAATTATCTAAAGATTGAATTTTTTGATAGCTAAGAATAGCTTCTTTGGAATCTTCTACAGGTTTGATATGCGCATAGGATTTATTTTGCTTTGTATTGCGTTTGAGATAATGTGTGAGCCTAGCTGATTCTGGTTTAGGTTTATTTTTGACTACAGCCCAATAGACTTTATGCGTATCTCTATCGGCGAAAGCTTTATTTAACCTTGAAAGTGCTTTCGACGTTTTTGAAAACACCACAACACCACTCGTTGGTCTATCTAACCGATGCACGACTCCTAAGTAGGCCTCTCCAGGTTTATTATACTTCTCTTTTAAATACAGTTTTACCACTTCACTTAAGGGCAGATCGCCAGTTTTGTCTCCTTGCACAATATCGCCAGGCCTTTTGTTGATGACGATAAGGTGATTATCTTCAAAAATAACTTGAAGGTTTTTAGGCGTTGAGTTCATGGATTAAAATATTTATCTGTTGATTAGTAAAGGATAATTTTAAATAGTGAAATTTCTTAGGTTAAATTTTTCTTTTTAAGGCTTTTAGTTTTACAAAAAAAAAATAATTAACTGATTTTTCATCTATAAAATCTTGCGTGTTTTTTTAATTTTTCTTGTAATTGTATCCTTTATAAACCACACGTCAGTTGAAATTAATGTAAAGTCGAAATTACAATTTTTAGCAGCAAATAAAAGGTGAAATCTTTTTTAAATAGGTGTGTTGTACTTATCGTTTTAATAAGTGTCGCTGGCTCTAATCTTTCAAAATGATGACTTTAAGTTGTGTTGGCATTAAATCGTGATGGGTGTAGATTGTATTTATTTAAGATCATAAACTGCCATATTTTTGAAAATGAGTATCCATTAAGCTTTAATTTTGTGAAAATTTACAGGATTTATGATTGTTTTAATAAAGTCTCCCTGGAAAATTATAGCATAAATATCTAATTTTAAGAAACCATAAATTTCAATCACGAGACGTTATTACTTTTATTTATTCCTTTTAGGTAATTTTATCTTCTCGGCACAAGGCTTAATTGGAGAATTTACAGTTGGAGATTTGAACTCCGATTATGAAACTTTCACTCAAATGATAGTTGATCTTCAGACTGAAGGTGTTGGAGATGGAGGTGCTACTTTTACGATAATTCCAGGCACTTATTCCGATACATTGATCTTAGAGTCAATTTCTGGGCTTTCTGAGACTTCACCTTTAATTATTACAGCAGAACCAGATTCAGTTTTTTTGAAATTGTTGGAACTTCATCTTCAAGTGATGCTACCTTTACGATTAATGCTTTAAGCTACATCACGTTTGAGAATTTAAACATTAGAGATGTAAGTGATGCTGGCAATGAACTGGAAAGAGGTTTTAGTTTTGTAGGATTCTCATCTGAAGGATGTTCCTTTAATATAGTAAGAAATTGTTCTATTTTTTTAGGTGCAAATGGGGCAAGACCCTTAAGTTCAACACGAGGAATTCACTTTGTCTCTGATGCAAGCAGACAAGGAGCCACTAATAGTGATAATCTTATTGATAATGTTTCTATAGACAATTCGGGTAGTAGTATTCAAATTTTAGCCTCTGCAGACTTTTTCGGTAGAGTTGATTTTGAGGATACAAATAATCAAATTATAAATAGTTCATTTGGAAGTAATACAAGCTTAGGACATGATTTAAGTAGTGGTTCTTTTGGGATTAATGCTTTAGGAAACAAGGATATGTTAATCCAAAATAATGTTTTTGAAAGCATTATCAACTTAAATTCTTCTCCTTCGCTACCTGTGAGCACAAGCACTATAGGTATTGACTCAGGTTCAGGAGAAATTAGTCAGAATAAAATAAACTATGTCGAATATGAAGGAACTATAGGCTCTACTTATGGAATAAAAGTGAATACTATTTCTGGGGATTCAACAGTGATTGCTAATAATAAAATTTTTGGATTTGTGAGGAGTAATTTCACGGCTTCAATAACAGACCCTAGTTTATACTTACTTGGAGTTTGGATTTTCGAACAAGATGGGAATGTAGGTCTAACGAGGGTATTACATAATACTATAGCATAGGAAGGAGAAGAGGCCGTGAGTTATCCTTCTGCAGGAATACAGTTAAGAAGCGGATCTTCTGGACAACCTCTTGCAGAAGTGTTCAATAATAATATTATAAATTCTATTTCAACAGAAGATGAAGCGTATAGGTCTTATGCCTTAGTAGAGGGAAATAGTGATAGAGGTTTTTTGGTATCAGATCACAACCTTTTATTCGCTGATGGTGTGAATGGTTTTCTAGGTAGTATCGGTCGTCGATTGGGAGAAACTGAGCAATTCACAAATGACCTAGCAGAATTTATTATCTTTTCTGAAACCAATGAAAATAGCGTCAGCTTTTCTCCTGTATTTTAAGATATAGACTCAAATGATTTTAGTATTTCACCTGATGTAGATAATCCTTTAGACTATGTTGTGCCTAGACTGGAAGAAATCGACCTAGATCTATTGGGTAATCTTAGAGAAGATGTAGAGACTTATCTTGGTGCTTATGAAGGAACTGTTTTCCTAAGCCTTTCTAACACAAATTCAAACGCTGACCTAACAGTTTATCCTAATCCAGCTTCTCGCTTTATTTCTTTAGAATTATCTGGATTATCTATAGATGAAAATACATCTATGAAAATATATAATATAAATGGTCAGTTAGTTTTTGACACTTTAATCAAAAGTGAAAATGACCTCTTAAATATTAAAATCAATTCTCTAAGCTCAGGACTCTATATTTTAAGAGTAAATACCGAATCAAAATTATTCACCAAAAGATTTGTAGTGGAGTAAAACTTTAAAAAAATCTATAAAAAAAAGGCGCTACTTATAATAAAAGTAGCGCCTTTTTTATGGATTTTTCAGAAGAATTATGTTTGAATTACACCTAAATTAAAATCTTTAGTAATAGGGGAGTGGTTGGCGATTTCTATGCCATTTGAAATCCACTTTCTAGTGTCTAAAGGTTCAATAACAGCATCTGTCCAAAGTCTTGCCGCCGCATAGTATGGACTCGTTTGGGTATCATAATCATTTTTAATTTTATCATAAAGTTCCTTTTCTTTCTCTTCGGTAATTTTCTCTCCTTTAGCTTTTAGTCGAGAGGTTTCGATAGATAACAGGACTTTAGCGGCAGAGCTTCCACTCATAACAGCCAATTCCGCACTAGGCCAAGCAAAAATTAATCTTGGATCATAGGCTTTTCCACACATGGCATAATTTCCTGCACCATAAGAATTTCCGATGATGACTGTAAATTTTGGTACTACAGAATTACTGACCGCATTTACCATTTTGGCACCATCTTTTATAATCCCACCATGTTCACTTTTGCTCCCTACCATAAATCCAGTCACATCTTGGACAAATACAAGGGGTATTTTCTTCTGATTACAATTGGCTATAAATCGTGTAGCCTTGTCAGCAGAATCGCTATAGATCACACCTCCAAATTGCATCTCTCCACTTTTAGTTTTTACTAACTTCCTTTGGTTAGCAACAATACCTACAGCCCAGCCGTCAATTCTGGCATATCCTGTAATAATAGTTTGTCCATAGCCAGCTTTATACTCATCGAATTCTGAATCGTCTACAAGACGTTCTATGATAGGCATCATATCGTATTGGTCACTTCTTTTAGCAGGAAGTAAACCATAGATTTCTTTGGGATCTAATTTTGGTTTTTTGGATGTTTTTCGGTTAAAACCAGCTTTATCGAAATCACCAATTTTATCAACTATTCTCTTGATTTTTGTAAGGGCATCCTTGTCATCTTTAGCTTTGTAATCGGTAACTCCACTAATTTCGCAATGTGTAGTTGCTCCACCTAAGGTTTCGTTATCGACACTTTCACCTATAGCTGCTTTTACAAGATAGCTTCCTGCCAAGAAAATACTGCCTGTTTTATCCACAATCATCGCTTCATCGCTCATGATAGGCAAATACGCACCGCCAGCAACACAGCTCCCCATCACCGCAGAAATTTGCGTGATTCCCATACTACTCATTACAGCATTGTTTCTGAAAATCCTTCCAAAATGCTCTTTGTCTGGAAAAATTTCATCTTGCATGGGTAGGTATACTCCTGCGCTATCTACTAAATATATAATGGGCAGTCTATTTTCAATAGAGATTTCCTGAGCTCTCAAATTCTTTTTTCCCGTAATAGGAAACCAAGCTCCTGCTTTTACTGTTGCATCGTTGGCGACAACTATCACCTTTTTATCTGAAACTTTACCAATTTTAACGACAACGCCTCCACCGGGACAACCGCCATGATCTGCGTACATTCCATCTCCTGCAAAGGCACCTATTTCAATGGAGTCTTCAGCATCATCTAGAAGAAAATCTATCCGTTCTCTAGCAGTCATCTTTCCTTTACTGTGCTGCTTTTCTATCTTTTTTTCTCCACCACCCAAACTTACTTTAGCAAATCTGTTTCTTAAGTCAGAAACTAAAAGTTTATTATGATCTTCGTTTTTATTAAATTTTATATCCATGAATTAGGCAATATTGGTTGAACCGCTAAAATACAAAACCAATCTTATATTCCTTAATCGATTTCGCGTACTCTATTTAAAATTTTACAGAGGAGTATAAATTAAGTCTTCAAGCTAAAATTAAATGCATTAGGCCATATAAAAATCAGTTGAAATTCTAAATTTGGGACTTATTTTATATGGTGACTTTAAAACTAAAGTTAATATTGTTCTTGATCGCTAGGAAATTTTGCAGCCTTTACGTCACTGTTATACTGTTGTATAGCGTCTGTCATTACCGTATTTAAATCGGCATAGCGACGCAAAAATCGAGGGTTGAATTCTTTATTCATCCCCAACATATCATGAAGGACAAGAACCTGGCCATCTACTCCAGCTCCTGCTCCAATGCCAATAACAGGGACTTGAACACTTTTAGCAACCTCTTCGGCTAACTTGGCAGGAACTTTTTCAAGAACTATTGCAAAACAGCCTATTTTTTCAAGCATTAAAGCATCTTCTTTTAATTGTTGCGCCTCATACTCTTCTTTAGCCCTAACGGTATAAGCACCAAATTTATAAATAGATTGAGGTGTTAGCCCAAGATGGCCCATCACAGGAACTCCAGCTTTTAAAATGAGTTTTATGGAATCTTTTATTTCATCACCTCCTTCCATTTTCACAGCGTGGGCTCCACTCTCCTTCATAATTCTTATAGAAGAACGCAAAGCCTCTCTAGGATCACCTTGATAACTTCCAAAAGGAAGGTCTACAACAACCAAAGCTCTTTTAACCCCGCGAATTACGCCAGAAGCATGATAGATCATTTGGTCTAAGGTTATTGGTAAAGTAGTTTCATGACCAGCCATCACATTAGAAGCAGAATCACCAACCAAAATCACATCGATTCCAGCCTGATCCACAATTTGAGCCATAGTAAAATCATAAGAAGTCAACATAGAAATTTTCTCAGCATTCGCCTTCATTTCTATTAAAGACTTTACAGTAATTCTCTTATATTGTTTTTTGGCTACTGACATAATTTTCATTTTATTTGAGCGGCTAAATTAGTTATTTTAATCTCACGCTCAAATGATTTCTCATCTTGGTTTAAAACCTTTTACCTATGAATTATATTCTCTTTGACGATCACCTTCATCACCAGTTTTTACCCTTGACCTATACTAGACCAATATCAGAGCTTCGTTTGGGAATTCTAACCCTTAAAGAAAAATGGGAATACTACTTGAAGGCCTCAACTTCTTATAAAACAGAAGCCTATTTGGCCTCAAAATATGCTGAACATTTAGAGGATGAAAACGTGTATATAAACTCTCGTTATTTGCCTTCAGTGGCCTTGTTAACCGCTATTAAAAACTTGGAATTTGGTCAAGTTTTAAAGCACGAAGACATCCTTATAGCTTATTTATTGAAGAAAGAGGGGAGTATTGATCCGCCTGCTTTTATAGGTATCCAAGTCGATTTTGACGTGGATTGCATTGAAACGGTTACGGACCTGTTTTCAAAAAACCATACTGCAATACACTCAGATTTTAAATTAGTGACTGAAGGGAGAACGTCACAGCCTATCCCAGAGACAGCCACCTGTTTCAATAAAGAACAAATTTTTATAGAAGAAGGAGCAAAGCTTTACAATGGAACACTCAACGCTACCGAAGGTCCAATTTACATCGGTAAAAACGCAGAAGTAATGGAAAATTCAGCCATTAGAGGACCGTTTGCACTTTGTGAATATTCCACTATAAAAATGGGAGCAAAAATGTATACAGGAACTACTGTGGGTCCATACTCCAAGGTAGGAGGTGAGGTGACTAATTCAATGATTTTGGGTTACTCAAATAAAGGTCATGACGGATTTTTAGGCAATTCTGTTATTGGTGAATGGTGCAACCTTGGCGCAGATACCAACACATCCAATCTCAAAAATAATTATACAAATGTGAAATTATGGGATTACCAAAGCTCAAGGTTTACGGACACTGAGCTTCAGTTTTGTGGGTTAATTATGGGAGACCATTCCAAATGCAGCATCAACATGATGTTTAATACTGGAACTAGCGTTGGTGTGAGTGCCAATATTTTTGGATCTGGATTTCCGCGTAATTTTATACCTAGCTTTAGTTGGGGCGGAAGTCAAGGGACTATGACCTATAGATTGGAGAAGGTGTTTGAAGTTGCAGAACTAGTGATGCAGAGACGTGGCATACATCTGTCCGAACTAGATAAAAGTATACTAAATCATATTTTTACGTCCACTAAAGTACATAGAACAGACTAGACTTTTTCTGGGTATATGGGTATTTTTTAAAAGTGACAAGTCGAGTATAAGGAATTTACCTTTTAAAATTTAGTGAATATTGTTAAGGATTTCAGGTTTATTGGGTCTATGAATTTTGCTGATGATTTTTTATTTCGCTTTTAATTAGCTGTTTTTTACTTAGGCGTACTATTCAGTGGTCATTTTTCCTTGGGATCTAAATCGCCTGTTTTAGTACAAAACAATTGGGCAGAGGAGTAATGCCAAATTAGACCTATAATGACACAATAAATCGTTTTACCAATACGAATTCGGCACAGGCTTTTTTCGCCTGCTTTTCATCAAAAATGATTACCGTAGTTAAGGCTATGCTAGTTTTTTTGTTTTCAATCAATCAATCAATCAAAAAATAATTCAATTTATTCATACGGCATTATAAATATAACTTGGTCTAATAGCTAAAGCTTACTCGGTGAAAGCTAAAGAAGTCGAAGATTAATCTTTAAAATCTTTACCTAAACTTTTGGTTATCAAAAAATAGCTGTATTTTTGTAGGCTTTTTAAGTGCAATACAAGAAATATTTAAAAGGTTGATTTTAAACAATTTAATCTCTTCTGCGAGTTTGCTTGAGTTTCTTGGACGAACAGAATACAAAATTTTAATCAGCATATGGCTGAAGACAGACAAACAAACGAGCAACAATCTGTTGCAATTTCAGAAGAGCAAACTCAAAAGGCAGCTCCTTCTGAACAACAAGAAAATCCTAAACAATTTCTTGAAGATTTCAATTGGCATAAATACGAAGAAGGTATTGATGAGGTTGATGACGAGCAATTGATGGAATTCGAAAAATTGGTTGAGGAAAACTTCGTAGATACTTTACACAATGAAGTAGTAGATGGAACAGTTGTCCACTTAACCGATCAAGATGCTATTATTGATATCAATGCAAAAAGTGAAGGTGTAATTTCTCTTAATGAGTTCCGTTACAATCCAGATCTTAAAATTGGTGACAAAGTAGATGTTCTTATCGATATTAAAGAAGATGCAGAAGGTCAACTTATTTTATCTCACAGAAAAGCGAGAGTTATCCGTGCTTGGGAGCGTGTTAATAAAGCTCAAGAAGACGGTACTATCGTAAATGGTTTAGTGAAATGTAGAACTAAAGGTGGCATGATTGTCGACGTTTTCGGTATCGAAGCGTTCTTACCAGGTTCTCAAATTGATGTTAAGCCTATTCGTGATTATGATGCTTATGTAGGAAAGAGCATGGAATTTAAGGTGGTTAAAATTAACCATGAATTCAAGAATGTTGTTGTTTCTCACAAAGCGCTTATCGAAGCGGATATTGAAGAGCAGAAGAAAGAAATCATCGGTCAATTAGAAAAAGGACAAGTTCTAGAAGGTGTCGTGAAAAACATCACTTCTTACGGAGTCTTTGTTGATCTTGGTGGTGTTGATGGATTGGTCCACATTACAGACTTATCATGGTCTAGAATTAATCATCCAAATGAGGTGGTTGAGCTCGATCAAAAATTAAATGTTGTTATTCTTGATTTTGATGAAGATAAAACAAGAATTCAACTAGGTTTAAAACAATTACACAAACATCCATGGGATGCCCTTAATGAAGGTCTGAAAATAGGTGATGTCGTAAATGGAACTGTAACTGTAATCGCAGATTATGGTGCATTTATTGAAGTGGAAGAAGGTGTTGAAGGTTTAATCCACGTTTCAGAAATGTCTTGGAGTACTCACTTAAGATCGGCTCAAGATTTCGTAAGAGTTGGTGATAAAGTAGAAGCTAAAATCCTTACTCTCGATAGAGAAGACAGAAAAATGTCATTGGGTATCAAGCAACTAACGCCAGATCCATGGACGGATATCACGACTAAATATCCTGTAGGTTCCAAACATGTTGGACAAGTAAGAAACTTCACAAACTTTGGAGTTTTTGTTGAACTTGAAGAAGGAATTGATGGGTTAATTTATATTTCTGACTTGTCTTGGACTAAGAAAATTAAGCATCCATCAGAATTCTGTAAAGTCGGAGATCAACTTAATGTTGTCGTTTTGGAATTAGATGTTGATGGACGTAAATTGAGTTTAGGACATAAACAAACTGAAACTAATCCTTGGGATAAATATTCTGATGAGTTTGCAGTAGGGACTAAGCATACAGCATCTGTAACGGATATTGTAGACAAGGGAGCTACAGTAGATTTCAATGAGGATGTAACCGCATTTGTACCACAACGTTATCTCGAGAAGGAAGATGGAACGAAACTGGTAAAAGGTGAAGCTGCAGAATTTATCGTAATTGAATTCAATAAAGAATTCAAACGTGTTGTGGCATCCCATACATCAGTCTTTAAAGAAGAAGAAGCTCAGATTGTGAAGAAGGCTGCTAAAAAGTCTGAAGATGAATCTAAGAAAACTACTTTTGGAGACGCTAATGCTGAATTACAAGCATTAAAAGATAGAATGGAAAACAAATAGTCAAAAATTTGTTAGATACTTAACTAAGCCTGCTCTTTTCGAGCAGGCTTTTTTTTGTTTAGGGTTAAATTTTTTTAAATTTAAATCTAGCTTTTACCATTTTCTTTATATTACATAAAAACAGAATTATGTCCCAATTGATCACATCATCTTTAGAAAAGTCAAAGGCAATAAAACTCTCCTACAGCGATTATGGCAAAGGGCAGTCTGTTATTCTTATCCATGGTTGGCCATTAAACCAAAAGATGTGGGAATACCAAGTTGAAACTTTAGTCAATTCCGGTTATAGAGTCATAGCCTACGATCGAAGAGGCTTTGGCGGAAGTTCTAAGCCATGGGAGAAGTACGATTATGACGCTTTAGCTAAAGACTTAAAGGATTTGATAGAAACTCTTAAACTTAAAGACGTTATACTCGTTGGGTTCTCTATGGGTGGAGGAGAAGTCGCTAGGTATATTGGTAATTATGGCACTTCATCCATCGCCAAGGCTATCCTTGTTTCTGCTGTAACACCATTTATGATGGATACTGAAGATAATAAGGGTGTCGATAGCTCCGTTTTTGAAGGAATGAAAGAGGGAATCTCTAAAGATAGACCTCAATTTTTCAAAGACTTCGGTAAAAATTTCTATAATTACGAAACCTTTAAAGGGAACAGAATAAGCGAAGCAATGCTAGAGTTTACTTGGAATTTAGCCATGCAAGGTTCACGTAAAGCTACTCTGGATTGCGTAGATAGTTTTGGTAAAACAGATTTTAGAGAAGATTGTAAGAAATTTGATGTGCCAACCTTAATTGTTCATGGAGATGCAGATCAAATAGTTCCTTTTGAAGTTTCCGCTGAAAGAGCTAAAAGTCTGATTTCTAATGCTCAGTTAAAGGTTATAAAAGAAGCTCCACATGGACTGGTGGTGAGTTCAACTCAATTCTGCTCAATTTTCTTAAAGGAGAGTAAATTTAATTTGGTATCACAAAAAGATGGAAGAAATGCCGCACTATTAGCGGCATTTTTTATGAATTAAAATTTGAAATTTAACTTCAGACTTAGGGTTTAGTAACTCATATAAACACAAAAAGATTCCTCGTCGAAGTAAAAAGTAGCTTCTCTCTCGGAATGACAAACGCTGTCTGTCATTCTGAAGGAGCTTTTCGCAACTGAAGAATCTATTTCTCTCGGAATGACAAATAGATTCCTCGTCGAAGCAAAAGGAGCTTCTCTGTCGGAATGACAACACCCTGCCTGTCATTCTGAAGGAGCTTTTCGCGACTGAAGAATCTCTTTTTATCGAAAGCACAAAGGTTTTTTTGTCGGAATGACAAGGAGATCCTCGTCGAAGCAAAAAGTAGCTTCTCTGTCGGAATGACAAAAAGATTCCTCGTCTCTTTAACGTTCGGATTTTGATTTTAACAATTCTGGAAATCTAACTTTAAACCTCGTGTATCTCGGTACAGATACATTTCGTATATAAGGGTTATAAGGATTATTTACTTTATAATCTTGATGGTATTTTTCTCCCATCCAGAATTTCTCAAAATCCATAACCTCAGCGGCTATAGGTTTGTTATATTCTTTAGAAAGAACTTTGATTTTAGCGTCAATAATCACTTTCTGACCTTCGTTTTGATAAAAAATAATGGAACGGTATTGCGATCCAACATCAGGACCTTGCCCATTTTGTTGTGTCACATTTTGAGATCCAAAATACACTTCTACAAGAGTTTCAAAGGACACTACCTTTGGATCATAGATGACCTCTATAGCTTCAGCATGACCAGTTTTACCAGTATTGCTAAGCTCGTAGGTAGGATTTGTAGTAGTTCCCCCAGAATATCCAGAAAATACTTCTTCAACACCGCTTACGCTTTCATAAATCGTTTCTACACACCAAAAGCAGCCGCTTGCAAAGTAGGCTCTGTCATAAGTGTCATCAGAAAAACTTTCTGAAGTCAATTTACTACTCGCTGTTTGAGAATTCTGAGCTTTTCCACAGCTTATGAATAGAGTTGAAAAAAGAATTAAACTATAGAATGATTTCATTTTTTTTTGTCCAAAAATAGGGTTTATAACTAGGACTATTTTTAAGGTCTCGTTAAATTTTGACATAAAAAAAGCTCAAGATATCCTTGAGCTTTTTTGATATGAGGCCTTATAGGAATTACGACAACTTGGTAAATAATTTTTCCATTTTCTCTTCTTCTTCTCTAGCCAACTCTTGATCTACAAGAATTCTTCCGCTGTGCTCATCGATAATTACTTTTCGTCTAGCAGCAATTTCAACTTGAACTTGTGGTGGGATGGTAAAGAAAGAACCACCTGAAGCACCTCTTTCTATGGTCACGACAGCCATACCGTTTTTTACATTTTTCCGGATTCTGGTGTAAGCTTTTACCAGACGCTCTTCAATGTCTTTTTTAAACTTTTCAGATTTTAAGGCAAGAGCAATCTCTTCTTTTTCCGTTTCTTTTAAGATATTGTCTAACTCAGATTTTTTGTGGTCTAAGTGATTTTGTCTTTCTGATGATTTTTCTTTAGCATCCTGAATCACAACGGTTTTGTGTTCTATTTGAGCATAGAATTCTTTAATGTGTTTTTGTGCCAATTCAATTTCCAATTCTTGAAATTCAACTTCTTTAGTCAACGCATCAAACTCCCTGTTGTTTCTAACATTGTCCTGCTGTCCTTTGTATTTTTTGATCATAGCCTCCGCTTCTATCATGAACAATTTTTTTTCTTTTATTTTTTCTTCTGTAATCTCAAGATCAGATTCCAGCTTTTCAATCCTTTTGGTAAGTCCAGCAACTTCATCTTCCAAATCTTCAACTTCAAGAGGTAACTCTCCTCGCATATTTCTAATCTCGTCAATACGGGAGTCTATTAACTGTAAATCATACAGAGCTCTCAATTTCTGCTCCACGGTAACCTCTTTTTTCTTAGCCATAATCAAAAATATTGAATCGGGTTGGTATTATTATTTGATAAAACGAGTGCAAAATTAGCAAATTTTTCCGTAAGATAAGCATGTATTAAATCTTTTGTAAACTGCTCGCTTTCATAATGTCCGATATCTGCTAGAATGATGTTGTTTTCAGCTTTGTAGAAGTCATGATATTTTAAATCTGCAGTGATATAAAGGTCTGCTTTTGCAGCTTTAGCTTGATCAATAGCAAAAGCTCCGCTACCACCTAAAACCGCGATGCGTTTTATATCTCTAGAAATAAATTGAGAATGGCGGATGCTTGTGGTCTTAAATATCGACTTCACATGCCTTAGCGCTTCCTCGGCGGTTTTAGCTATTTCAAATTCGCCCACCATACCTATCCCTCTGTGTTGATCTACGTTTTCTAAAACTTCAATTTCATAGGCGACTTCTTCATAAGGATGACTCTTGAAAAGAGCTTTTAAGAGAATAGATTCAAGATGAAATGAAAACATCATATTAATTTGAACTTCTTCTTCAAACTGTGTGATTCCTGGGGTTCCAATTGTAGGGTTGGAATTCTCATTCCCATTAAAAGTACCAGTTCCGTTTATATTAAAACTGCAGTAGTTGTAATTTCCTATATTACCACCTCCAGCATCAAATAAGGCATGCCTTACGGCTTCTGCATTTGCTTTTGGGACATAAGTGGTAATCTTTTTAATTGTTTTGGATTTTGGAATTAAGATCGAAGTGTTGATCAAACCAAGTTTTTCACACATCTTACCACTTACCCCATTATAAACATTGTCTAATGCGGTGTGCATGGCATATATAGCGATATCATGTTTTATAGCTTTGTGAACAACACGCTCCACATAATTTTTACGATTTAGCTTCTTTAAGCCCGAAAAAATAATAGGATGAAAACTAATAATCAAATTACATTTCTTTTCAATAGCCTCATCCACTATGTTTTCAAGCGTATCTAGGGTTACTAAGACACCAGTCACCTCTGTTGTGAACTCTCCTATAAGAAGGCCCGTATTATCAAAATCTTCAGCATAGTAAGAAGGGGCCAATTCTTCTACAGCATTTGTAAAATCTTTTACAATCATATGAAATTTATTTAATGTCTAAATTTAAAAATTATAATTTCGCAATCATGAAATACTTTAGATATTTCCTTTTTCCCCTATCTGTCCTTTATGGCTGCGTACTATCTATTCGTAATTTTTTATTTAACCGTGGGTTTTTAAAGTCGAAGTCTTTTTCGGTTTCCCTTATCTGTGTGGGAAATCTGAATACAGGAGGCACAGGAAAAACACCAATGATTGAACTCTTGGTAAGGATCTTAGGTGAAGATTATAGATTAGCAACTTTAAGTCGTGGGTATAAGAGGACAACTAAGGGATATATAGAGGTCAACGCTACCCATTCTTCTTCGGACGTTGGTGACGAGCCTTTGCAATTCAAAAAAAACTTTCCAGATTTAAAGGTAGCCGTTGATGGTAATCGGCAGAGAGGAATTTCCAATTTACTAGACGCTTACCCAAACCTAGATATGATTCTTCTAGACGATGCCTTTCAACATAGAAAGGTCAAGTCAGATTTTTCCATAGTTCTCACTACTTATAAGGATCTGTATGTGCGAGATTTTGTGCTTCCCACAGGAAATTTGCGAGAGTTTCAAACGGGTGCAAAGCGAGCGGACATTATCATAGTCACTAAGTGTCCAGAGAATTTAAGTAGAGCAGAGCAAAAGAATATCGCCTTGCAATTGAGGCCTAAGCCTTACCAAAAATTGTTATTTTCTTCAATCTCATATTCTGAATTTGTAACGAATACACTTCAAAAAATAGATATCAATAATTTTGATAACTTTGCCCTTGTTACTGGTATTGCTAATCCAAGCCCCTTAGTGCAGCATTTAAAAGCTCTTGACAAGAAGTTCAGCCATGAAAAGTTCCCAGACCATCATGAATTTTCAGCGGCGGAAATACTAAGACTTCAAAAGTCACCTTTGGTATTGACAACCCAAAAAGACTATATGAGGCTAAAATCTGAGTTCTCACTTGAAAAATTATTCTATTTACCAATGGAATCTCGCATCTTGGATCATCAAGATTCATTGAAATCTTATATTAAAGAGCAACTCTTTGATCATTTGGAATAGATAGTTACAAACATTTTGAATATTTACTTGTATAATAGATTCTTTTATTTAAATTTGCAGACTGAAATAATTTAGTAAAGACGATACGATGAGAAAAGGAATACATCCAGAAAATTATAGATTAGTAGCGTTCAAAGACATGTCTAATGATGACGTGTTTTTAACAAAATCCACAGCTCAAACCAAAGAAACTCTTGAAGTTGATGGTGAAGAGTATCCTCTCATAAAACTTGAGATTTCAAGATCTTCTCATCCTTTCTACACTGGTAAAACCAAACTTGTTGATAGTGCTGGTCGTATTGATAAGTTTAAAAGTAAATATAAGAAATTCAATAAGGAAGGCAAAAAGGAATAGTTATTTCTTAGAACATAATAAAAACCTTCAATGCAAATTGAAGGTTTTTTTGGTTTTAAATTTTAACAACAACAAAACAAAAAAAAGACCTCAAGAATTTATTTCTTGAGGTCTTTTTCAGTGCATTAAAAGTTCCGATTTAATTATTCAGTATCAATAATCGAATTTAATGTTAAGCTTGGTCTCATTTGTTTGCTGACTAAGTTTTCGTCTGGAAAGTAATAACCGTTGATGTCGTTCTTTCGACCTTGAGCTTTAAGTAACTCATCGTTGATTTTAGATTCATTCTCCTCCAAGAAATTAGCTACTATTTCAAATTCAGATTTTAAATCTGCATCTTCATTTTGATCAGCAAGCGCTCTTGCCCAGTATAAACCTAAATAGAAATGTGTTCCTCTGTTATCAATTTCATTGACTTTTCTAGATGGAGATTTATCATTTTTCAAATATTGACTGTTTGCCTTATTTAATGTTTTAGCGATAACTTTTGCTTTTGCATTATTGGTCCTGTCTGCAATATCTTCAATAGAAACTGCAAGAGCTAGAAATTCTCCCAAAGAGTCCCATCTTAAATGACCTTCTTTTAAAAATTGTTGGACATGTTTTGGAGCAGATCCACCAGCACCAGTTTCGTATAAGCCTCCACCTGCTAGTAATGGAACGATAGAAAGCATTTTTGCACTCGTGCCCAATTCTAGAATAGGAAAGAGATCTGTTAGGTAATCTCTAAGAACGTTACCTGTTACAGAAATGGTATCTTTGCTGTCTTTTACTCTCTCTAGTGTGTATTGCATAGCCTTATTTGGACTCATGATTTGCACATCCAAACCTGTTAAATCAAGATCTTTTAAATACGTGTTAACCTTGATGATAAGATTTGAATCGTGAGCCCTATTTTCATCCAACCAAAAAATAGCAGGATTCCCTGTTTTTTTAGCTCTTTTAACGGCTAAGCCTACCCAGTCTTTAATGGGTAGATCTTTGGTTTGACACATTCTCCAAATGTCACCTTCTTTGACATTATGAGTCGTTAAAGCTTTATGGTTACGGTCTAAAACCTCTACTCGTCCCTCCTTAGGCATAATAAACGTTTTGTCGTGAGATCCATACTCTTCAGCCTTTTTGGCCATCAATCCAACATTGGAAACGTTACCCATCGTAGTCACATCAAAAGCTCCATGTTTTTGGCAGAAATCAATGACCTGTTGATATATTCCAGCATAGCTTCTATCTGGAATAACAGCTTTCATATCTTGAGTTTTATCATGTTTATTCCACATCTTACCTCCAGCTTTTATGGCTGCTGGCATAGAAGCATCAATAATAACATTACTTGGTACATGTAAATTGGTAATGCCTTTTGAGGAATCTACCATCGCTAAATCCGCTTTATCAGCATAGACATCTTCAAGCTCTTTGATAATGATTTTAGCTTTTTCTTCTGGAAGCTTAGAAATTTTGATGTAAACATCACCTAGACCATTGGTGGGGTCTACACCAATTTCATCAAATTCTGATTTGTATTTATCGAAAACTTCTTTAAAATAAACAGTTACAGCATGACCGAAAATGACAGGATCTGAAACCTTCATCATCGTTGCTTTTAAGTGTACGGAAAATAAGACATCCTTTTCTTTAGCATCTTTAATTTCTACAGCCAAAAATTCACGGAGAGCCTTTACACTCATAACAGAAGCATCTATAACTTCTTTGTCCTCAATTTTTGTGCTGTCTTTTAAGACAACTTGGTTGCCATTAGCATCTGTATGAACAATTTTTACATCATCTTCTGAAGTAAGAACAACGGATTTTTCGCTTCCATAAAAATCTCCATCTTTCATTGTTGAAACATGGGTTTTGGACTCTTTGCTCCACTCATTTAATCTATGAGGATGCTGCTGTGCATACTCTTTTACGGGATCAGCAACCCTTCTATCTGAATTGCCTTCCCTTAAGACTGGGTTGACGGCACTGCCTAAGACTTTTTCAAATCTCTTTTTTATCTCTTTTTCTTTGTCGTTTTGTGGATCTTCTGGAAAGCTGGGAATCTTATAGCCCTTAGCTTGTAGTTCTTTAATAGCTTCTGTGAGTTGTGGAACGGAAGCGCTGATATTTGGAAGCTTAATGATATTTGCTTCAGGGGTTTTGGCTAATTTTCCAAGATAAGTTAAGCTGTCTTCAACTTTTTGCTCTTCAGTTAAGCAATCACTGAAACTTGTCAAAATCCTAGCTGCCAGAGAAATGTCTTTGAACAGTATGTTTATACCGGCACTTTTTGTAAATCTTCTTATAATTGGTAAAAAAGAGTAGGTGGCTAGAGCTGGTGCTTCATCTGTTTTTGTGTAGATGATTTTTGTACTATATTCTTTCATGAATTATAATTTATATTTAGAAATTGTTTAACTCTCAAATATAAAGATTTGAAATCTAAAAACCTTGTGGAGACGGTTATAAGGCTGTTAAAAACTAAAAAAACCTTCTATTGGATTCAATAGAAGGTTTTTTAAAGATCGAAAAAATAAACTAGTTGTTTCTTTTTTCTTTAATTCTTGCTTTTTTACCAGTAAGATTTCTGAAATAATAAATTCTAGCACGTCTAACACTACCTCTTTTATTAATTTCAATTTTTTGAATAGCAGGCATATTAATTGGGAATATCTTTTCAACTCCTACAGTTCCACTCATCTTACGAATAGTGAACGTTTTTGATGATCCCGCTCCTTTAATTTGAATCACAACTCCTTTATAAAACTGAGTACGTGTTTTTTGTCCTTCCTTAATCTCATAGTATACCGTAAGGGTATCACCAGAAGAAAATTCTGGAAAATCTTTCTTTTCTACGAATTCGTCTTGTACAAATTTTACTAAATCCATTGTATTGGGTTTGAATATAACCTAAACCAACATTCACGCAGTTCGTCAGAGGTTGAATTAGCAATTACAAAAATACATAAAAAATCGTTTTATGCAAATCTAAATCTAATCTTCCTTCAATAAGTCTGGTCTGAGCTCTTGGGTCCTTTCTATGGCTTTTTCATCTCTCCATTCGTCAACTTTTCTTTGGTGTCCACTCAATAATACCTTTGGAACTTCCAACCCCTTATAAGTTGAAGGTCTTGTGTAGATGGGTGGAGAAAGCATATTATCCTGAAAAGCATCCGTAAGGGCAGAGGTTTCGTTTCCTAGTACGCCAGGGATAAGTCTTATGATGCTATCACATAAAACTGCCGCTGCTAATTCTCCTCCAGAAAGAACATAATCACCAATAGAGATTTCTCTTGTGATAAAAAGCTCCCTTACGCGTTGGTCTACTCCTTTGTAATGGCCGCAAAGCATTATCAAGTTACCCTTTAGAGAAAGTGTGTTTGCCATGGCTTGGTTTAAGACTTCTCCATCTGGGGTGAGGTAAATGACTTCATCATACTCTCTTTCTCCTTTCAATTTAGAAATGCATTTGTCTATAGGCTCTACCATCATCACCATTCCAGCACCACCACCATACTGGTAATCGTCGATCTGTTTATAACTGAGAGTGGTATAATCTCTGAGATTATGGATATGGATTTCTACCAGTTGTTTTTCAATAGCTCTCTTCAGGATAGAAACCTCAAATGGACTCTTCAGCAAATCCGGAACTACAGTAATGATATCTATTCGCATTTTTTAAACTTTTTTAAGTGTGAAACTCAATATTATACAAGTGACAAAAGTAAAAGGAAAAACCAAAATTGATAGGCCGGCCCAAAATGTTCTGTAACAAGACCAAACAAAGCCGATATTATGGTAAATAATTCCACTGATGTCTGTGCAACGGAGACATATGTCGGATTTTCTTTTCTAGGGCACAATTTATTATGTTTGTTTTTCTACTTAGTCTTACTTCGAAATAAGCGGCACGATTCATAAATAAGACTGACATAAAATAGTAAAAATCGAAAGTTTTGTTATCGAAATAAACAAAAAAAGCGCATATAAAATGTTTAAGATAAGTAAACTAACTGAAGTTCACATAAGCTGTAAACCAGATCTATCTGCCAATCTTCTTCAAATAGGACTACTTACTATTTGGGGAAGACTCCCAATAACTATGATATAACCTAAATAATTCCAGTTTTCATTACCTATCTTTTTTATAAGTTGGATTAAAGATAGCTCTAAAAGAGGAATGGTTATCAATAAAGCTTAATATACATGGTAGACTAAGCTCTGGACTTATTAATCTTTCTCCAAATTTAGTAAGGTTATCATTAAAACATTTAATATAAATTTTTTCGGAAGATCTGTGCATTGGTAGTCCGGAATGGATTCGCAAATTCTAGCATAGGTGTCTTCAGTTAAAAATTCGTAAAAATCTTCGGTCTCAGACGTTATTTTTGATTGCCCTTGCTCAATTTCTGAACTTTATTTTTCTCGTCTTGAAGTTCCCTTCCCAATTTTTGCTGCTTCTCTAAAGAGATGCGTTTATAATTCTCATGGTCGACATCTAGATTTTTTAAATTCTGCTTAGCTTCTTTGGTAAGAAGATTGCTCCTATTCCATTTAAAAATAAATAAGAATAACAAAATAAGGAGAACGGCCATGATAGACCACGTCATCGTTTTATAATTTGATTTTGTCAAGGGCATTTCTAGAAATACAATTTCATCTTTTTCATTTTGAAGTTCAGACAACTCTTTATTGAGTTGTGTTACCTCTGTGTTTAAACTTTTAATTTGTTTATTTTGAGATTGAATACTGTCTTTTAGACTAGAGATATCTGTATTCAATAAATCAAAAGCAGTGAAAACCCCCTTAATTGCAGCATTGATTTCAACTTTTTCTACAACTTTATATTGCTGATAATTATTGGAACTATCTACTAAAGTTTCAAGATTTTCTACTGCTGAGGGCTGTTGATCTTGCTCCTCATTTTGTTTGCTTTGAGAAAAAGATAAACTTGTGCACAAAAAAGCTATGGCTAAAAAGTGTAATGGTTTCATACTGATCTAATTTTGTGACAAAAGTATTTAAAATGCATCTAATAAAATCAATATCAAAAATAAAAATCCTTGAACTTATTATGTTTTTTGAGGGATATCAATAATAGGTAAACCGCCTGACTTCCGAAATGTATTTTGCCAATCGTATCACTTGATGGCTATATCCAAATTCATTGTCATACCAAATATAAAGAACTACAGAATTGGTGTTCTCATCTACAATGCTCGCATGGCTATCAAATATAGCTGGAGCAGAAACTCCAATAATGTCTGAAGAGACGAGTTCATTATCTATAGAATATTTGATTTGTTCCACGAGTTCACCATTTAGAGCATATTCCTTTATTTTAGAATTCAGTTCCTCTTTGGTGACTTTGATCTTTAAATTTAAATTTAAAATAGCTAAAGAACCGTTGGGCACAGGAACTCTTATCGCATTGGATGTGAGTTTCCCTTCCAATTGAGGTAGGGCTTTAGCAACTGCTTTTCCTGCTCCAGTTTCTGTAATTACCATATTGAGAGCTGCCGCTCGTCCTCTTCTGTACTTGCTGTGCATATTATCGACCAAGTTTTGATCATTGGTGTAAGCATGAATAGTTTCTAGATGACCATGTTCCAAACCAAAACTATCTTCTATTGCTTTCAAGATTGGAGTAATGGCATTTGTCGTACAAGAGGCTGCAGAATAGATAGAGTGTTTTTTGGGATCGTATTTTTTATGGTTGACACCATGAACGATATTAGGAATTCCTTTGGCTGGGGCGGTTAATAAAACTTTCGATACTCCCTTAGAAGTTAAATGTCTTTCTAAGGCCTCCTTATCTCGAAAAGCACCGGTGTTGTCGATGACTAAAGCGTCTTGAATACCATAGGCCGTGTAGTCTATATCCTCTGGTTGTTGGGCGGAAATCAGTCTCACTGTAGTATCATTAATGATAAGGGAAGAATTTTCTAGATCCACTCTAACGGTTCCATTAAAATCGGCATGGATAGAATCGTTTCTTAATAATGAAGCTCTTTTCTCTAAAATATCCTGGTTGATTTTTCCTCGGGTGACGATAGCTCTTAGCCTTAATTGATTTCCTTTACCCGTTTTGGCCATCAGTTCACGAGCTACTAGACGTCCTATTCTTCCAAAACCATAAAGCACCACATCTTTGGGTGTAATCGCATTGAAATTTTGAGAATTTTTCAGTTTATTAGAAAGAAAACTCATCACATCCTGGTCTTTGTTTTCATTTTGAAGATATTCAAAAGTCAGTTTTCCAATGTCTAATTTGGAGGGAGGGAGATGGAGATTTTTTATTCCTTCCGTGATTTCTGTAGAATCGAAAATAGAAATGGGTTTATTGACAAATGCACCAGCGTATTCGTGAAGTTTTAAAATTTCTCCAACATTTTTATTGATGAGAGAATTTTTAAATAAAACGAGTTCTATAGATTTTTCATACCATAAGTCGTTAACAATACTAATAAACTTTACAGAAGCGCGTCTTCGGTCTGCTTGAAAAGAGAGTTCCTTTTCGTATACTTGTGATGGAGTCATTGGAAGAATTGATTTTAAATTTTTGACAAAAGTATAGATTTCAATCGTTTTCGTAATCTGTTTTTTAGAAAAGAAACAGATTTTTTAAAGTCTTTTGTAGAACTTTTTTCTCTTCAAAATTGAAGTAAAAAACATATCTTAAAGTTTAAATTACTTGCATTGCAAATCAGAAAATTCAAAATACTTTTGCATAATTTTAAATTCAACTTAGTTCGTTACTAATGACTGAATTGATAGCTTTTGGGATTCTCTCGTTCACTACTTTTTTTACCATCATAAACCCCCTTTGGGTGTAATGCCCATGTTTATGACGATGACTTTTGAAATGGATTTGGAGCTATTACTGTAGTTCTTGGTATTACGCTAGCTATCCTTTTGAGTGCTGGTAAAATTATAAAGCTACTAGGGCAAACAGGAAATAATGTACTGATGCGTTTAATGGGGCTTATTGTTATGGTGATCGCTATAGAATTCTTTTTGAGCGGGTTTAAGCCTATCTTTCAAGAAATTATTTCAGGACAATAAGTTAATAAGCTATTTTTATTGAAATACCATTTGCATCTGTGTGGTTTTCATCTTCAATAAACCTAAGATTATTTATATCGCTTTTTAAATTTGAAACGCAAAGCACCATAGCATCGAGTATATCGTCTGGTTTTACTTTCGACTTTGGATACGTAGATCTGATAGACTGATAGAGGTCCTCTAATTCAGGGACTAAGCTTATCAAAAGTTGAAAACGCTCTTGGAATCCTTCTTTAGTAGACTTTTTGGAGCTGACTATCTTAGACTCATTTAAGTATTTGAAATCAATTTCAGGATGGCTTTCATAAATTTCTAATATGCTGGATTTTTCCTGAAAAAACAGATCGATTTCCTGTATTTTTTTAGAGATATTATGGCTTTGGATAGAGATACTTTTTCCTAAAACCCTTTTATTGATTTCTCGAGCGTCGTCATAATTTTTAGCATAAACGGCCTCTCGGCATGCTGGCGTAAAAACCGTAGAGGCTCTTTTTTCCAATTTTTTTCTCATAGAGGTTTCCACTGTCCTAGAGAAGTTCTCAGAAGATAAACCAATGGGGATATCAATAAATACGCGTTTTAGGTTGGGATGTAAGGCGATTAATTCTGAAAATTGAGTGACGGCCAAACCAGAAAATCTACTTTGGTCTTGTAAAATCACAATCCAACCCAACGGACAGGAATCTATACCAGCTATTTTCATTTTTAAAAGGCTTCAGAGGATTAATAATTAAAACAAAGTTACAGCTATTGAAATTAGGGCTAATAAAGGATAGGATCTTAGACCAAGAAAAACGTGAAGCTTCCTGTCTTCAGAATTTAGGGTAAGGCTAACAAAATCAGAATAAAAAAACCGATACATTACTATACCGGTTAGTTTGGTCTTAAGTGAAGGTTTAAATATGTAAAGCTCTATTGCCTGTCGCGGCAAGCGCTGCTTCTTTAATAGCTTCTGCATATGTTGGGTGAGCATGACTCATTCTAGCTATATCTTCTGCACTAGCTCGGAATTCCATAGCTGTTACGGCTTCTGCAATAAGATCGGCTACTCTAGCGCCAACCATATGCACTCCAAGAACTTCGTCTGTCTCCTTATCTGAAAAAATCTTTACAAATCCATCTACATCCCCACTAGCTCTAGATCTCCCTAGCGCACGCATGGGGAATTTACCAGTGTTGTATTTGAAGTTACCTTCAATAAGTTGCTCTTCGTTTCTACCAACAGAGGCTACTTCTGGCCATGTGTAAACCACATTTGGAATAAGGTTATAGTTGATATGCGGCTTTTGTCCTGAAATGACTTCAGCGACGAATGTGCCTTCTTCCTCAGCCTTATGCGCAAGCATTAAGCCTTCAATGACATCTCCTATGGCATAAATATTACCTGCCGTCGTTTGTAATTTCTCATTTACTTTCACCTTACCATTTTTATTGATTTCAACACCAGCATTTTTGGCGTTTAGACCATCAGTAAAAGGTCGTCTTCCAACAGAAACCAAGCAGTAGTCTCCTTTAAATTCAACTTCTTTACCATTTTTGTCGTCCGCTATCACAGTGATTTCATCTCCGTTGCGCTTAACGGATTTTACTTTGTGTGAAAGCATAAATTTAGCCTTTTGTTTTTTCATGGCTTTCATCAATTCCTTGCTTTGGTCTCTGTCCATACCAGGTATAATGCGATCCATATACTCGATGACAGTAACTTCTGCCCCCAGTCTTTTATAGATTTGGCCTAGCTCAAGACCAATCACTCCACCACCAATCATAATGAGGTGTTTTGGAATTTCTTTTAAGGAAAGGGCTTCGGTTGAGGTGATAATGCGTTCTTTGTCAACATCGATAAATGGTAAGGTAGAAGGCTTACTTCCTGTAGCAATAATCGTGTTTTTAGCTTCAATTACAGTCTCTTTACCCTCACCATCTGTAATAATGATGTGCGTTTTGTCCTTAAAAGAACCAATACCTTGGTAAGACTGTATGTTATTTTTTTCCATCAGAAAATCGATTCCTTTCGTGGTTTGATCCACAACGCCAGACTTGCGCTTCATCATATTTCCAAGATTGACCTTCACCTCTCCAGAAATATCTATTCCGTGTTCTTCAAAGTTTTTTATGGCGTCTTCGTAGTGATGTGAAGAATCTAGCAAAGCTTTAGAGGGTATACAGCCGACATTAAGGCAAGTTCCACCTTTGGTTGCATATTTTTCAATAATAACGGTTTTCAAGCCTAATTGTGCACAGCGAATGGCTGCTACATAGCCTCCAGGTCCAGAGCCGATTACGGCTACATCGTATGTATTCATATTACGAATTTTAGTTTCAAAATAAAGTACTACAAATTTACACCTTCTTCATTAAAGGACAATTACTAGGCTAGAAAACCTTGTTAAATTATTGATTGTGATTTTGTTTTTGACAGCTTCATGTAAATTAGAAAGGCATCAAGAAAAAGAGAACATAAAAATAAATAACCCTTTAAAAGCAAGGCTATTGATTATCTAATGTTGACAAACTGAACATTTCTATTGTGAAATAAGTCACAAAATTGTAACATTACGTCCATTTTAAATTCTAAACATGAGTGAAGCTTCAAACGCTACAGAAGAAGTCCAGTCCAATTCCAAGATAAGATTAAGTATTTGGCAAGCCCTTGTTCCAATTATTGCCTTAATAGGTATGCTTGCCTATAATGTGTTTATATATGGAGAGGACTCCCTAGGAGGCTCTAATCAGTTTATTTTATTGATGGGTGGAGCGGTTGCTGCTATCGTTGGTGTTGTTAAAGGGGTTAAGTTTGAAGTGATGATTGAGGATGTGGCTAAAAATATTAAGTCGACTGTCGAGCCTATTCTTATTTTACTACTGGTTGGAGCACTCGCTGGAACTTGGTTGCTAAGTGGTATCATTCCAACCATGATCTACTATGGATTGCAAATTTTAAACCCTACTATATTCTTGGCAGCTACCGTCGTAATTTGCTCTGTGATCTCGATTGCAACAGGGAGCAGTTGGACAACTTCGGCGACTGTTGGAATTGCCTTAATCGGTATCGCCGAAGCGCTTGGAGTGTCCGTCGCCATGACGGCTGGGGCAGTCCTCTCTGGCGGATATTTTGGTGATAAACTATCTCCTATGAGTGACACGACAAATTTGGCTCCTGCCATGGCAGGTACAGATTTATTTACACACATTAGGTATATGACCCTAACTACAGTTCCTACAATAATAGTTACCTTTATTGCTTTCATTATTATCGGTCTCAATTTAGACACCTCTGGTCAAACTAATCCCGAAGAAATTCTGGGTTCTATCGATGCCTCTTTTAACATTACTCCTTGGTTATTTGTAGTCCCTGTAGTAGTGATTGCTTTAATTATTAAAAAGACGCCTCCACTTATTGCATTGCTTTTAGGAACATTATTAGCTGCTGGGGCTGCGCTTATTTTTCAACCAGATCTCGTTCAAATGATTGGAGGAGGAGACACCTTAAACTTTGAAACCGCCTACAGGGGAATTATAGACGCAATTACTGTGGAAATTACCATTCCTTCAGAGAATAAATCTTTGCAAGGTTTATTCTCTGCTGGGGGAATGGCTGGCATGCTAGGGACTATTTGGTTGATTATCTGCGCCATGGTATTTGGTGGAATTATGGATGCGATTGGAGCTTTGGAAAGAATAAGTGAAGCCCTTTTAAATTTATTCACCTCTATTTTTGGATTATTTTTTAGTACGGTCTCTAGTTGTATTGTTTTAAATTTGACGGCTTCAGATCAGTATTTAGCGATCGTTGTTCCTGGGAAAATGTTTGAGAAAGCTTATGAGAAAAAGGGGCTAGCCCCAGAAAATTTAAGCCGTACTTTAGAAGATTCTGGAACTGTAACTTCTGTTTTAATTCCTTGGAATACTTGTGGAGCTTATCACAGTGGTGTACTGGGGGTTCCCGTAGCAGATTATTTCTTTTATGCGATTTTTAACTATTTGAGTCCATTTGTCACTTTAATTTTTGCAGCTTTCAACATTAAAATTAAACAATTGACAAAAAGTAAACTATGAAATTAGATATATTAGCAATAGGAGCACACCCAGACGATATAGAATTAAGTTGCTCTGGAACCTTAGCTAAAGAAGTTGAAAGAGGAAAAAAAGTGGGGATATTAGACCTTACTCGTGGTGAGCTTGGAACACGTGGAACTGCAGAAACGCGCGACCAAGAAGCTAAAGATGCTGCTGAAATTCTTGGAGTAAGGATGAGAAAAAACCTAGAATTTAGCGATGGTTTTTTTTCAAATAATACGGCTCACCAATTAGAAGTTATAAAAGTTTTGCGCAAATACAGACCTGAAGTTGTCCTATGCAATGCTATACATGATAGACATATAGATCATGGAAAAGGGAGCAGGCTTGTGAGTGACGCTTGTTTTTTAAGTGGCTTAAAAAAGATTGAAACAATCTATGAAGGAAACTTTCAAAAGGAATGGAGGCCAAAACACGTCTATCATTATATACAGTGGTATGATATAGAGCCAGATTTTGTTGTGGATATTTCTGGTTTTATGGAAAAGAAGTTAGAAAGTGTAAAAGCTTATAAAACCCAGTTTTTTGATCAAGGCAACAAGGAACCAAACACACCAATTTCAAGCTCTAATTTCATTGACAGTGTGACTTACAGAGCTAGTAATTTAGGACGAATTATAGGTGCTCAACATGGCGAAGGGTTCACCGTTGAACGCTATCCAGCAGTCGATTCAATTTTAGATCTTATCTAAAAAAAATTTAAACTAAAAACCCATCACCCAAAAGTCGATCTACCGACTTTTGGGTTTTCTATTTCTGGATAATTATATAATAATATCTTGCTAATTTAATATATTTATGCAAATTTAATATATATGGACTTTTGCCCTCAATGTCAATCTGATAAAATAGTGAAAAGTGGTATTGTAAACGAGCGTCAACGTTATAAATGTAAATCGTGCAATTACTTTTTTACTGTTAATAAATTGGGAAAAAAAATTGATCAATATTACGTTACTAAGGCGCTTCAGCTTTATTTAGAAGGGCTTACTTATCGTGAAATTGAACGTATTCTTGGAATTTCTCATGTGAGTGTGATGAACTGGGTAAAAAAGTATAATATTCAAAAAGTTCAAAATTTAGAATTTCATCCCACCTATAAAATATTAAGTCAAAGTGAACTTGGAAATTACTTTTCTCTACCGGAGAACACAAAGGGATCTGGTATGATTGTCACAGAACTTGGAGATAAATTTATGATCATAAAATGGGAGCGATTTAAAGAATAGCTATATCAGTTACCAAAAATATATATTTAATTTTAATTAACAGATTTATTATTTCAAGTTCGTGTCAAATTATTAGCAATAAAAGTTTAAAAAATTGATACATAATGAGACATTATATTACACTTTTCGCAGTGTTAGCTTTAGTTTTTAGCAACAATGCATTCTCTCAAGGGTCCCTCAATTATAAGGGAGGCTTTAAAATCAAGTTTGACGATAATGATAACAAGTATGTTAGAATTTTAACTTGGGCTCAAACGCAAGCTAATTTTTCAGATTCCCGGCCAGAAGACCAAGCCGATGTTTCATTACAATTAAGACGCGCACGATTAATTGTTTATGGTCAAATAACAAAAGACTTTTTAATTCTTACTCACATTGGTATCAATAGCCTGAATGCTTCAAATATGGATCCTTTAGGAGCCGATGGTGCTCCTCAGGTCTTTATGCATGATGCTTGGGCACAATACGGTATTTCAGATCATATCACTGTTGGTGGGGGACTTCATTATTGGAACGGTTTGTCAAGATTAAATTCTCAAGGCACTTTGAATTTGATGACTTTAGATAACAATAGATCATCTTGGGCTACTTTAGGACTCACTGATCAGTTTGCTAGGCATGTTGGTGTATTCGCTAAAGGTAATTTTGGAAAGTTCCAATACAACGTTGCAATCAATGAAGCCATTGTGAACGGACTAGACACCAATCCTATATCTGCAACTCATGCGGTTTACCGAGGTGCTAGTATTTTGGGAACTGCTGAAGCTGGAAAAACGTATACCGGTTATTTTGCATATAATTTCCTTAATCTGGAATCCAACTTCCTTCCTTATAAAGTAGGGACTTATTTAGGTACTGAGCGTATTTTTAATGTAGGTGCTGGGTTTTACCACCATCCAAATGGTGCTGTTATAGTTAAAGAAAACCAACCTGTAGGTGAGAACGTAAACCTTTTCGCTGCGGATTTATTTTATGATGCTCCCATAGGAGAAAAGGGGGCTTCTCTAACAAGTTATGCCGTTTTTCAATCCAATGATTATGGGACAAATTATCTTTTAGGACCTTATTCTTCTGGTGAGATGCTTTACGGACACTTTGGCTATCTTCTGCCAAGTACAAATTCTACAACTCGTTTTCAACCCTACGTTTCCTATAATCATACTTTTATAGAGGCTTCAGATCAGGATAGAACTACTTTAGGACTGGGAATAAACGCTTTTCTGAACGGTCATAATTCGAAATTAACTTTAGAGTACAAATCAGAGTCATTCGGAACTATAAACCAAAACACCCTTAGCCTTCAGGCTATGATATATTTATAACTATGGATAAACAAACTGACAACAAACAGAAACACGCCTCCGCTTATTGGAGAGAAAACCTCAAATACCTTGCTATACTACTCCCCATCTGGTTTTTGGTATCCTACGGAGCAGGTATAATTTTTAAAGATTGGCTAGACCAATTTCAGATAGGGGGCTTCAATGTTGGCTTTTGGTTCGCACAACAAGGTTCTATCTACGTATTCATCATATTGATATTTGTGTACGTGAGGCTGATGAACAAACTAGATAAAAAATACGGATACGATAAATAAATAAACTATGGATTCTCAATCACTTACTTATATTTTTGTTGGCGTTTCATTTGCTCTTTATATCGGAATAGCGATTTGGAGCAGAGCGGGTTCGACCAAAGAGTTTTATGTTGCCGGTGGAGGTGTTTCGCCTTTAGCAAACGGCATGGCCACTGCTGCAGATTGGATGTCTGCAGCCTCTTTTATATCGATGGCTGGTATTATCTCATTCATGGGGTATGATGGTTCTGTTTTTTTGATGGGCTGGACTGGTGGCTTTGTTTTGTTAGCACTATTGCTAGCTCCTTATTTGAGAAAATTTGGAAAATTTACAGTGCCCGACTTTATAGGAGACCGTTATTATTCAAAAACAGCGAGATCTGTTGCTGTTATTTGTGCACTCATTGTTTCTTTTACCTATATCGCTGGTCAAATGCGTGGAGTAGGGGTGGTCTTCTCAAGATTTTTGGAAGTAGAAATTGAAACAGGAGTTATCATTGGGATGATTATAGTCCTTTTTTATGCTGTATTAGGAGGTATGAAAGGGATTACCTACACCCAAGTTGCTCAATATTGTGTTTTGATTTTTGCTTTTTTGGTTCCTGCAATTTTTATATCCTTTCAAGCAACAGGAAATCCTATTCCAATGTTTGGGATGGGAGATACGCTTGCTAGTCAGCCAGACACTTTCATGCTAGATAAGCTAGATGGATTAAGCCAGGAGCTCGGCTTTAGTGCTTATACTGAAGGGTCTAAAGACTTAATAGATGTTATTGCAATTACTCTTGCCTTAATGGTGGGTACTGCTGGTCTACCTCATGTTATCGTGAGGTTCTTCACCGTTAAACGGGTTAAAGATGCAAGAAAATCTGCAGGATATGCCTTGCTGTTTATCGGTATTTTATACATTACAGCGCCCGCTGTTGCTTCTTTTGGAAAACTTAATCTAATAGAAACAGTAAGCGAGAAAAAGTATTCCGAAATGCCAACATGGTTTACGACTTGGGAAAACTTAGGTTTAATCGCTTGGATAGATAAAGATTCTGATGGTAAAATTCAATATTTAGGGGCCGCTAAAGAAGGTGGTGATGCTTTAATAGGAATTCCGATATTTTCAGAAAATGAAAGAGGCAAAAGTGGAGAACGTTTAGTTGAAAACCCATCAAGCAACAAAAATGAGCTTTATGTAGATCGCGATATAATGGTTTTAGCTAATCCAGAAATAGCGGATTTACCTAACTGGGTAATCGCTCTTGTTGCTGCGGGCTGTTTGGCTGCTGCATTATCTACTGCTGCAGGACTTCTACTGGTGATCTCCTCTTCCGTTTCTCATGATCTTATCAAGAAAATGATCAAACCAGATATCTCTGATAAAGGAGAATTAGTCGCTGCGCGTTTAGCAGCTGTAGCAGCTGTAGTTGTAGCAGGTTATTTTGGTATAAATCCACCAGGTTTTGTGGCAGCAGTCGTTGCTCTGGCCTTTGGCTTGGCCGCAGCCTCCTTTTTTCCAGCCATAATTTTAGGCATATTTTATAAGCGAATGAATAAAGAGGGAGCAGTCGCAGGTATGATAGTAGGAATATGCTTGATGTTATTTTATATGTTGAAATTCAAATTTGACTTTTTTGGAGGTGGTACTTCAGCAGATTGGTGGTTTGGTATTTCTCCAGAAGGCTTTGGATCTGTTGCTATGTTCGTTAACTTCTTTGTTTCTATAGTGATCAGTAAATTTACACCAGAACCTCCACTTGAAGTTCAAGAAATGGTTGAAAGTGTAAGAATACCAGGTGAGGTGGCAGAAGTTTCAGATCATTAAGTTTTAAATGAACTCTCAAGAGAAAGTTAATACAAGATCATTCTCTTGAGAATTTTATTTAAATTAAGTCCCCATTCAGAATTAATGAAAAAAAGACATCAGCAGAAACTTATTTTTTTAAGCTTGAGTTTAATCTTGTTTATTAATATACCCTTTGTTTTCGCTTATAATTCTGATATTTCAGTTTTTGGATTTCCCTCATTCTACTTTTTCATTTTTACGATTTGGTTGATAAGTGTTATTCTCTCATTTTCAATCCTAAAAAAATATTCAGATTAATGAGTAAAACAGCACTCATAGCTCTCATATTTGTTTATTTGGGAATCTTGTTTCTCATTGCTTTTTTTGCTGAAAAAAACAAAGGGTCAAAGTTGGTTTCACACCCAGCTATTTACGGACTTTCACTTGCCGTTTATTGCTCTGCTTGGACTTATTATGGCAGTGTTGGGATGGCCGCAACGTCGGGAATAGAATTTCTTACCATATACCTTGGTCCAGTCATCGCTGCCCCATTATGGATTGTAGTACTCAAAAAAATTATACAATTATCTAAAGCTTATAAGATCTCCAGTATTGCAGATTTTATATCTCTACGCTACGGAAATAGTAGATCACTGGGTGCTCTGGTTACTTTAGTTTGCCTTGCGAGTATCATTCCTTATATTTCTTTGCAGCTCAAAGCGATTTCTGAAACTTTTGAAATTGTTTCTACCTCAACAATAGGGATTGAAGGGACCTCTATGATTACAGATTCTACTTTTTATATCGCTCTCATTTTAGCAGTTTTTGCGTCATTTTTTGGCACTCTATCTCTGGATGCTTCCAAAAATCGAACAGGGGTTATGTTTTCTGTCGCTGCTGAATCCATCTTAAAACTTACATTTTTCTTAGTCGTTGGTATTTATGTTACTTTCTATGTTTTTGAGGGGACAGGAGACCTTTATAAACAAGCTAATTTGAACTTAAATCTGAATAAGCTTAGTACTATAAATGGTTTGAATGGAGGAATAAATTGGTACTTTAGTATTGCACTTTCTTTTTTAGCGATTTTTCTATTGCCTCGACAATTTCAGACTTCAGTGGTTGAATTCAACAACCGCAAGCAACTTAAAATAGCCATTTGGTTGTTTCCTTTGTATTTATTGCTTTTCAATGTTTTTGTTATTTTTATAGCTTGGGGTGGTCTGTTGATTCTAGGAAATGAATCTAATGCAGACTATTTTACGCTTCTTATTCCCTTGCATTTTGGCGATAAATGGCTTGCTGTTTTAGTCTTCTTAGGGGGGCTTTCTGCCGTTATATCAATGGTAGTGGTTTCCACAATTGCGTTGTCCACGATGTTGAGTAATAACCTTATTATACCTTACGGCTTTTTAAAAAAACTAACTAATAATAAGTCCTTCAACAATGAGAAAACCATAAAAAACATAAGAAGGCTTTGTGTTTTTAGTTCAATAATCCTTGCTTATTTGCTCTATTCAATGTTCAATCCACAGATTTCTCTATTTTCGATTGGACTCATTTCATTTTTAACTATAGCCCAACTAGCGCCTAGTTTTTTTATAGGAATGTTTTGGAATAGGGGCTCTGCTTTAGGATCCAAAGTTGGAATCTTACTTGGAATGGGTGCCATAGTTTTCACCTATTTGCTTCCTTTTTTTACTGAAAATGTTTTGAATAATAATAAATTTGTAGAGGAGGGATTTTTCGGCATAGCGGCCTTAAAACCTTACGCTCTTTTCGGAATCGAATTACTAAATCCTGTAAATCACGCTTTATATTGGAGTTTACTCCTGAATACTGGAGCTTATCTGATGTTGTCCGTCCTTAAAAAAGGGAATTATAGAGAGCGTAATTATGGAGAGATGTTTGTAAATAGTGAAAGCGTTATTCAACTTAAAGAGGATGCTTTTGTTTGGAAAGGAGAAGCTTATGTGGAGGATATTCATAATATTTTAATTCGCTTTATAGGACAGGAAAAAGCCGACAAGGCCTTGCGAGTTTTCAGAAAGAGATATCGAGTAAATCCACAAGAAATTTTGGCAGACGCAAGATTTATAAACTTTTCAGAACGTCTTCTCACTGGAGCTGTAGGCAGTGCTTCAGCCAAAATATTGATTTCTAATGTGGCAAAGGAAAAGCCAGTCTCATTGGTCGAAGTGCTTAAAATACTTGAAGAGAATAAAGAAACCATTTCTGTGAATAAATCTCTGGAAGAACAATCTCAAAAATTGATAAAGCTAACCTCAGACTTAAAATTAGCCAATGAAGAACTTAAAATTCAAGATCAACTGAAAGATGACTTTTTGGATACGGTTGCTCATGAGCTTAAAACACCAATTACCTCTATAAAAGCCAGCTCAGAAGTTCTATCAGAAAACAATGACATGCCGTTGGAGCTTCAGCAAAGATTTTTGGCCAACATCATTCAAGATACAGACCGTTTAAATGTGCTGATTAATGATATTTTAGATTTAGAAAAAATGGCTTCAGGAAGAGATATATTAACCTTAAAATTCCATTGCCTCGACGATTGCATTCAAGAGGCGATACATGGAATAAGTAGTATTGCAGAACGGGAAAATATCGATGTTAGATTTCAATCTGATTCAGATGTAGTATCAGAATTTGATTATAGTAAAATCTTACAAGTTTTTACTAATTTGCTTTCCAATGCTTTAAAATTTGTTCCTGATAAGAAGGGACTTATCGAAGTTTTCCTAGAGCATAATTTAAAAGAAACAGTGTGCATAATAAAAGACAACGGGAAAGGAATTCCAGAAGAGGATATACACTTGATTTTTAAGAAGTTCTATCAATCTAAAAATCAAACTTTTAAAAAGCCAATAGGAAGTGGTTTTGGACTAGCTATATGCCAGCAAATTGTGGAGATGCATGGAGGAGAGATTTATGCAAGTCCAAAACTAAAGAGGGGAGCAGAGATTATTATTAAACTACCAAAATTCAACTCATGAAAAAGATACTACTAGTAGATGATGAACCCAACATCATTATGGCGTTGGAGTATACCTTGAGAAAGAATAATTATGATATCTTTATTGCAAGAGATGGAAGAGAAGCCATCGTGCTTTCAGAGAAGCTACAGCCTGACCTCATTATTCTGGATATCATGATGCCAAACGTAGATGGTTATGAAGTTTTAGATTATTTAAGACAACACGAAGCTCTAAAAGATAAAACTCAAACTATTATTATAAGTGCCAAACAAAAAGAAAGCGATGTCCAAAAGGCTTTGAGTCTTGGAGCAAAAGAATATATCAAAAAGCCATTTTCAATGAAAAAGCTTTTGAGCACAGTCACTGATTTATTAACACCAAACCATTAAAATATAGCCTTATGGATTATAAAGAAGCATATCTAAAAAGCATTGAACATCCAGAAGAATTCTGGTTGGAAGAGTCTAAAAAAATAAAGTGGTTCAAAGCTCCAACTATAGCTCTTGAGCAGACTTCAGAAGGGATTTACAATTGGTTTCCAGATGGAGAAACCAACCTGAGTTATCTATGTCTAGACCAGCATATTGAAAATGGGTATGGTGATGAGATAGCTCTTATATATGATTCTGCTGTAAGGCAAAAGCAGGTCAAGTATACCTATAGCGAAGTTTTAGAAAAAGTATCTAAACTTGCAGGCGGATTAAAAGAACTGGGGGTAGATAAGGGAGACCGGGTCATCATTTATATGCCGATGATTTCTCACTCTTTATTTAGTATGCTAGCATGTGCTAGGATAGGAGCTATACACTCCGTTGTTTTTGGAGGTTTTGCTCCAGATGAATTAGCGATAAGAATAGATGATGCAAAACCAAAAGTTATCATTACAGCTACTTCAGGTATAGAAGTCGATAGACTTGTTGCTTATAAGCCTATGCTAGACGAGGCGATTGAAAAGGCAAAGCATAAAGTTGAAAAAGTAATTGTTTTCAATAGGAAATTAGGCGTTGAATTTGAGGAAAAACCTTATGATATAGATTACTTAGAATTGATGGAAAGGGCTAAACCAGTGAATGCAATAGCTTTAAAATCTCAAGATCCCTCCTATATTTTATATACATCTGGAACCACTGGTACACCAAAAGGAGTGGTAAGAGATACCGGTGGTTATGCTGTCGGCCTTAAATTTTCGATGGAAAACATTTATGGCACCAAACCGGGTGACACCTTTTGGGCTGCTTCGGATGTAGGGTGGGTCGTAGGACATAGTTATATAGTCTATGCACCGATGATTCACAGAAATACGACTATTATTTATGAAGGTAAACCTGTTAAAACTCCAGATGCTGGCGCTTTTTGGAGAGTGATAGAAGATCACAAAGTAAATGTTATGTTTACAGCACCTACTGCGTTTAGAGCTATTAAAAAGGAAGATCCACATGGTGAGTTTATAAAAAAATATGATATCTCTTCTTTAAAATATCAATTTTTGGCAGGAGAGCGCTGTGATGAAACCACTTTGAAATGGGCGCAGAATCACCTAAAGGTCCCTGTAATTGACCATTGGTGGCAAACAGAATCAGGATGGCCTAATGTTGCCAATTTTATGGGAATGGATGCTTTACCGATTAAGCTGGGTTCTACGGGCAAACCTGTTCCAGGATATGATCTTGTCATTCTTTCTGAAGAAGGTGAGGTTTTACCAGCTAATACAGAAGGTTACCTCTGTTCTAGACTACCACTTCCTCCTGGGTTTATGCAGACGCTTTGGGATAATCACGAGCGTTTTAAAAATGGCTATTTGAGTAGATTTCCTGGATATTATTTTTCTGGGGATGGCGGTTTTGTAGACGAAGAGGGCTACGTATTTATAACTGGAAGAATTGATGATGTTATCAATGTTTCTGGTCATCGTCTTTCTACAGCAGCTCTAGAGGAAGTGGTGTCTCAACACCCCTCTGTTGCTGAATGTGCAGTAGTTGCCCTACAAGATGAGCTTAAAGGTGAAATCCCTTTAGCTATTGTCGTTCCAAGACTGGGAGATGAAGATTATGAACCTTACAAAATGCAAACTGAAATTGTGCAACTGGTAAGAGATAAAATTGGGCCTATTGCGGCATTAAAAAATGTAGTCATCGTTAAACGACTCCCTAAAACAAGAAGTGGTAAAACCTTGAGAAGAACACTTAAAAAAATAGTGGCTGGAGAACCCTACAATTTACCTTCTACCATCGAAGATCCGATGGTCATAAGTGAGATTATAGAGATTTTTGATCAAGAAAAGATCGGTGCATTTAGTTTTAATAAAAATCAAGTCACACAATCTCTAAAAGCGCTTACTACTAGTTATTATAACATCGATTCGTTAGCAAAATATATCGATGTCTATAGGATTTCTCAAAATGATCCAGAGAATTTCTGGAATATCATTGCAGAAAGAAACTTTGTATGGAGAAAAAAATGGGATTCCGTATTAAAATGGAATCGTGAAAAAGCAGAGGTGAGTTGGTTCGAAGGAGCTCAACTCAATATTACTGAAAATGCTATCGATAGGCATTTAAAGACCAGAGGGAACAAAACAGCGATTATTTGGGAACCCAATAATCCAGATGAGAAAGCTCTTCATATCACTTATAACGAGTTGTCCAAGCGCGTCAATAAAATGGCGAATGTGTTGAAAAGAAATGGTGTCGTAAAAGGGGATCGCGTGTGTATTTATTTACCTATGATTCCGGAGTTAGCTATTTCAACCTTGGCTTGTGCCAGAATAGGAGCAGTTCATTCTGTCGTATTTGCAGGATTTTCAGCATCTGCACTCTCTTCAAGAATTAACGATTCAGATTGTAAGATGGTCATCACTTCCGATGGGTCTTACCGTGGTTCTAAAACTATTGATTTAAAAGGTATTGTAGATGAAGCTTTAGAAATCACGCCTTCAGTAGAATGTGTTTTGGTCGCTAAACGAACGTTTTCTAAAATTGAGATGATAGAAAATCGAGATGTCTGGCTTCATGAAGAATTGAAAAAAGTAGATGATAAATGTGAAGTAGAAATTATGGATGCCGAGGATATGCTTTTTATACTCTATACCTCAGGTTCTACAGGAACTCCAAAAGGGATGGTGCATACGACAGCTGGATATATGGTATATACTGCGTTTTCATTTAAAAATGTTTTTCAATACAAAGAAAATGATGTGTACTGGTGTACGGCAGATATCGGTTGGATTACTGGTCATTCTTATATTGTTTATGGGCCTCTTCTCAATGGAGCAACAACTTTGATGTTTGAAGGTGTTCCGTCTTATCCAGATTATGGAAGATTTTGGGATATCATAGATAAATACAAGGTGAATCAATTTTACACCGCTCCCACAGCAATTAGAGCATTGGCTAAGCAGGACATTAAGTTTGTTAATCAATACGATTTATCCTCCCTTAAAGTTCTGGGGAGTGTAGGAGAACCTATTAATGAAGAAGCTTGGAATTGGTACAATGAAAATATTGGCAAAAAGAAATGCCCTATTGTAGATACGTGGTGGCAAACTGAAACAGGAGGTATTATGATTTCTCCAATTCCTTTTGTGACTCCAACTAAGCCTACATATGCCACACTCCCTCTACCAGGTATACAGCCCTCGTTGATGGATGAAAAGGGAAATGAAATTATAGGGAATAGCATCTCTGGACGACTTTGTATCAAGCATCCTTGGCCGAGTATGGCAAGAACTGTTTATGGAAATCATCAACGTTATATCGATACTTATTATTCCACTTACGAAAATATTTATTTTACAGGAGATGGAGCCCTTAGAGATGAGGTGGGTTACTACCGCATAACAGGCAGAGTAGATGATGTCATCATCGTCTCTGGTCATAATTTAGGAACTGCACCAATAGAAGATGCTATCAATGAGCATCCAGCAGTCGCAGAGTCGGCTATTGTGGGATTTCCTCACCAGGTGAAGGGATATGCTTTAGCTGGATTCATCATTTTGAAAAATGATGGAGAATCTAGAAATAGAGAAAATTTAAGCAAAGAAATCAATCAATTAATTTCAAGTAAAATAGGTCCTATAGCCAAGTTGAATCGCGTTCATTTTGTGTCTGGTTTACCTAAAACTCGAAGTGGAAAAATCATGAGAAGAATCATGAGAAAGGTGTCTTGCAACGAAGCAGATCAAATAGGAGATGTTTCAACCTTGCTCGATCCTACAATTGTCGATGAGATAAAAGAAAAGGTAGCCCCCTTTTTAAACGAATAAGGGGTTGAAATTCTATCTATGTTGATTTAATAAAGCTCATAACCTATTCACTCAAAGGCTTTTGATCCGGTGGTGAGTTTTATTTTTTGTTATTTATGGAAATCCTTTTGTAGAATGCAATATTATATTAAATTTGCAATGTCTTAAAAGACAACTGGTGGATGTAGCTCAGTTGGTTAGAGCACTGGTTTGTGGTATCAGGGGTCGTGGGTTCGAGCCCCATCTTCCACCCAAAAAAGTCCTATCGTTTTCGATAGGACTTTTTTATTTAGGTGTTTTTATATCTTTTGAGTTATCTTATGATTTTTGAGGGAAAAACAACTACGCTTTCATGACCGTTTTTTCCAATCGCTGCTACTCCGAAGTAAAAATTATCGATAATAATTCCTTCTAGAGTCACTTCATTCACATTTTCAACATACCTAAAATGATCCCACGTAGGAGAAGTTGTGGTTCTCCAGTAAATTTTATAGCCTTTAATATCTTTAGCATCTTTCTGTTTCCATGCAAGTTTTACAGAAGGTTCTACAATGCCTCCAATTTCAACCTCTGTTGGAGCAGGAGGAGCCCATGCCAAACTAGCCATAGATATAGCATTTACTGCCGTTAATTTTTTATGATAGTCAAAGTTGACATGGTCGATCACATCGCCGTATTCAATACCATCTTCTGTTCGGATATCTTGATGCTGGCGATTATAATTTTCATGAGCTTCCATGATCCGTATCCCTGGGAAGCCTAAATCATTAAAAGGTTTATGGTGACCTCCTCGACCAAAACGGTCTAACCTATATATCATCATAGGATTCATTTCAGGCATATAGGTTTGCGTTGTTTTATGAACATACCTTGCAAGTTGTCTAGAACTTCCATCTACTTCTCCGCCATAAAAACGCTTCATCTGTCGCTCTTTGTCAGTTTCAGTGGGATTGTAAGCTTCACTAAAGATCCTAAACGTGCGGTTGTCGATCACTCCATCCAAGCCTTCAATGTTTCCTATCATATCATTATTCAGGACTCCAATGATATTCCATTTATTTTCCTTAGCATATGCAGCCAAAAACTGTCCGCCATACAAACCTTGTTCTTCTCCACTTAAGCCCACATAAGCAATACTATGGTCAAAATCATACTGACTTAAAACTCGGGCGGCTTCCATAGCCCCAGCAATTCCTGTAGCATTATCATTGGCTCCTGGAGCGTCTGTTTTGAAATCTTGAGTGTCTGACGCTCTAGAGTCGATATCACCGCTCATAATAATATATGAATTTGGATACTTTTTTCCTTTTTGAATGGCTATAACATTAACTACTTTTGCAGTTTTAGGAATTCGATTTCCCATTTCTGGTGTAACGGTTTCACTTTGATAGAAAACAGTAAGACATTCACCACAGTTTTTTGAAATACCTTCAAATTCTTCCTTGATCCATCGTCTAGCTGCGCCGATACCGCGAGTATCGCTTTTTGTTTCACTAAAGGTGTTTCGGGTTCCAAAATCGACTAGATTTTGAACATTGTACTCCAGCCTTTCTGCAGACACTTTATCCACAATATCATAAATTCTGGTATCTACTTGACTGTAAAATAGACTTGTAAATCCTAAAAAGGCAATCGTAATGACTTTTTTCATCGCGTTTAGTTTAAAGCTCAATTTACTATAATTTAAGAGGAATAAAAACTTTAGGAGCCAAGGCGGTTTGTTATCTTTGCGCCTCTATATATATAAAGTATGAAGATTTCTTTCAATTGGTTAAAACAATTCATCAATACAAAATGGTCTGCTGAAGAGACTGAAGTTTTACTTACAGATTTAGGTCTTGAGGTAGAGGGCATTGAAGCTTTCGAATCTATAAAAGGTGGGCTAAAAGGTATCCTTGTAGGTTATGTAGAATCTTGTGAACCGCATCCAAATGCTGACCGATTGAAGTTGACTAAAGTTAATATTGGCACCGATACCTCGTTAACTATTGTCTGCGGAGCTCCAAATGTTGCTGAAGGTCAATTAGTTCCTGTTGCAACCATTGGTACTACTTTATATGATGATAAAGGCCAACCCTGGACTATCAAGAAAGGCAAGATAAGAGGAGAAGTAAGTGAAGGTATGATTTGTGCCGAAGATGAAATAGGGCTTGGTGGAAGTCACGATGGAATAATGGTGTTGGATGATACATTAATACCTGGAACACCTCTAAATGAAATATTCTTAGTTGAAACCGATGAGGTTTTCGAAATTGGTTTAACACCCAACAGAGCAGACGCTATGTCTCATTGGGGAGTAGCAAGAGATTTAAGAGCTGGGTTAATTCAACATGAAATCAACTTACCTATAGACACCCCCTCTGTGAGTAGTTTTCATGTTGAAAACAGAAGCAATAGGGTGTCTATAGAAGTGAAAAAATCCAAATTGGCTCCCAGGTATTGTGGAGTTACCATATCTGGCATTGAGGTAAAAGAATCACCAGATTGGTTAAAAAATAAATTAAAATCCATAGGAATAAATCCTAAAAACACCATTGTGGATGCTACAAATTATGTGATGCATGAGCTAGGACAACCTTTGCACGCTTTTGATTTAGATAAAATTAAAGATCGAAAAATTCAAGTTAAAACTTTAAAAACCGGAACTAAGTTTACCACTTTAGACGGAATAGAAAGAGAACTTCATGAGGACGATTTGATGATTTGTGATTCACAAAAACCACTCTGTATAGCTGGAGTTTTTGGGGGTCTAGAATCTGGAATCTCTAAAAATACGTCTAGTATATTTTTAGAAAGTGCTTACTTTAATGCTGTAAGTATTCGAAAAACTGCTAAAAGGCATGGTCTCAATACAGACGCTTCTTTTAGATATGAAAGAGGTATAGATCCTAATATTACAGAATTTGCTCTTAAAAGAGCGGTTTTGTTAATTCAGGAAATTTCAGGAGGTCTAGTAACAAGTGACGTTGATGATTTTTATCCTAAGAAAATTGAAGATTTTCAAGTGTTCTTGACTTTTGATAAAATAAATCACCTGATAGGACAAGAAATTGATTCTGGGATCATTAAAACAATTCTCACCTCTTTGGATATCAAAGTGAACAATGTTTCGGAAAGTGGATTGGGACTTACTATCCCAGCTTATAGGGTAGATGTGCAGAGGGAGGTAGATGTTATTGAGGAAATTTTGAGGGTATATGGGTATAATAATATTGAATCTGATAGCAAGTTTAATGTGTCTGTTGCCAATTCATCTCCTTACGACGATTATAAAGTCCAAAATAAAATAGCAGATCAACTCGTGTCTCAAGGTTTCTATGAAACGATGGCTAATTCTTTGACAACCAAATCCTACGTAGACCTAATCGACGACCTTAAGGAGGAACACAATGTAGATATTCTGAACGCTTTAAGTTCCGACTTAGGGGTCATGAGACAATCTATGCTATGTTCTGGTTTGGAATCTTTAAGCTATAACATCAATAGAAAAAGTACCGATTTAAAATTCTTTGAATTTGGTAAAACCTATCATAAATTCAACTCAGATTATAAGGAGCTTAAGCACTTGTCTTTATTTCTAACTGGTTTTAAATTTTCTAAGTCTTGGACTAGACCTAAAGAAACAACTAGTTTTTTCGAACTTAAAGGAGTTATATCCAGTGTTTTCGAAAAACTTGGGATTACAGATCTTTCTTTTCATACAGTAGAATCTTCTTTATTTTCAGAAGGTCTTATGGGTAAAGTAAAAGACAAAACCATTGTTGAATTTGGAAGAGTCACCCCATATATTTTAAAGTCTTTTGATATTGAACAAGAAGTTTTATATGCTGATGTCCTTTGGGATGCTGTGCTTGAGGTCATTCAAAATCACCAATTAGAAATAAAAGACATACCTAAGTACCCATCTGCACAAAGAGATTTTGCACTACTTCTAGATAAATCGGTAAAATTTGATGATCTCAAAACATCCGCCTTTAAAATAGATAAAAATATTCTTAAAGAAATAGATTTATTCGATGTTTATGAAGGAGACAAATTGCCTGAAGAAAAAAAGAGCTACGCACTTAGGTTTAAATTTATGGATGAAGAGAAAACGCTTACCGATAAGCAGGTAGACAAAGTGATGAGTAAACTCCAAAATCGATTTGAAACTGAATTCGGTGCTAGTTTAAGGTAGTTTGATTTTAAAGGATAGAGGTGTCAATTTAGTTACTTAGTTTAATTTCTTTGTGATTAAGATTTTTATGTTTGGACATCTTACTTATAAGGTTGCTTATGAATTAACCTGTTTAACCGATAATACCAAATTATATTTATAATGCCGTATGAATAAATTGAATTATTTTTTGATTGATTGATTGAAATCAAAAATAACTAGCATAGCCTTAGCTACGGTAATTATTTTTGATGAAAAGCAGGCGAAAAAAGCCTGTGCCGAATTCGTATCGGTAAAACGATTTATTGCGTCATTATAGGTCTAATTTGGTATAATTATACTCATCCAGATCCTTTGTGCATCCAAGAATACACACTTCTTAATACAGCCCTTAGCTGATGGATAATTGTGTTTATCTCAAAAAATTCAGGAACATTACTCTTGATCTGAGTGATATCATATTGCTTTTTTAGAGGTAAATATTTTATCCACTTATCAGTTGTGACTTTGGCTTCACTTGAGATATGACTATCAAATATCTTACTCAATTCTTTTAAAAAATAGTTTTCTATTTTTTAAAAGAAGCACGTTTTATTCCTTGTTTTTTGTCATATTCTATAGCCACAACTATCTTTTTTTTCTTACCGTCATTGCTTCTACCTTGTTTAAGATTACCTTTTCCACCATACACAAACTTATCTGTAAACACCAGACCTTTCATAGGCTGTGACTCGCTGCTTTTGGTTGCCGTACATTTTACACAACTATATCCGTCTCGCCATTTGACTGTTTAGACAAATAGTCTAAACAGTCAAAATTAGTCTCATAGGTATCAAAAAAATCAACAATACGTTCACTTTTAAAAGACTCCATAACGCTGTACTCTTTTTTTAAAGACGAGTACTTAAGGCATCACCCCAATAGATTAATTTAGAGCTATTTGATATGACTGGTAAACGAACTTTACCAAACTAAAATGATTGGAAAGCCTTCTCTAGATTTAAATGCCTATTCAACAGGCATTTATTTCATAAAGATTAATAATAAGTCAATGTAGCCAAGAAAATGCTTAAACACTAACTATAATTTGTAAAGTTTCGGAATCAAGCTCTTATCATGATCAGGATTTGATTCCGAAATTCATTATTAAAGCCTTAAATATTTATTTTAATTTTATAAAATGTAGCTTTTTTTATATATATTCATATAAAATTTGTCATATATTAATTTTTTTTAAAAATTTCCATTAGAGTTGCTTAATAATTAATTAGATTTCACACTAACCAAATCAAAAAAACCTAAAATGAAAAAAACACTTAATTTCGTTCTATTTCTTTTTTGTGTGGTATGTTACTCGCAAACCACAGTAAAAGGATTAATTACAGACGACACCGGAAATCCCTTAGCAGGGGCCAATATTTTTATTACTGGCACAACCAATGGGACAACCTCAAATTTTGACGGAATGTATAATCTAACAACCGATCAAAATCCACCATTTCAAATTGTTATTTCGTTTACTGGCTTTGTAAACAGAGAGGTAGAAATAACAGAAAATATTCAAATTATTGATGTGGAAATGAGAGTAAGTAGTCAGTTGGATGAAGTTATCGTTTCTGCTTCAAGGACTCCAGAGCGTATTTTTGAATCTCCTGTAACTGTAGAACGCTTTGGACTGAAGGATGTTAAAAACACAGCGTCTGTTGATTTTTATGGAGGATTAGAAAACCTAAAAGGTATTGATATCAACACCAATAGTTTAGTGTTTAAGTCTATAAACACTAGAGGTTTTGCAGGTTTCGACAATGCAAGGTTTATGCAACTTGTAGATGGAATGGACAATTCGGCCCCTGCACTTAACTTTCCATTGGGTAACTTAATAGGTATGATAGAAATTGATGTGCTAAGCGTAGAAATTTTACCTGGTGCAGCTTCAGGATTATATGGAGCTAATGCATTCAACGGTATTCTTTTTATGAGAAGTAAAAATCCATTTGACTTTCCCGGCATTAGTGGTTACATTAAACAAGGAATAACCTCTCAAGAGGTTGCTGGAGATAACCCTTATACTGATTTAGGAGTGAGAATGGCACATAAATTTAATGACAAATTTGCAGTTAAAGCTAATATTGGTTATATTAAGGGTACGGACTGGGCAGCAAATAATAGAACAGACAAACTCAATAGAGGACTCACGAGATCCAATACTGATTATGACGGAATTAATATTTATGGAGATGAGGTTTCTACAAATATTAGAAGTTCATCTGGCTTAGGAATTATTCCTGACGTTCAAGTGAGTAGAACAGGCTACCGTGAAATGGACTTAACAGAATATAATGCGGAAAATTTAAAAGCTGACTGGGGGTTATATTATCGTCCTTGGGCAGATGATTTTGAAATACAATATGTAGGAAAAATAGGAAGTGGTAACACTATATATCAAGGGGCTAACCGTTACAACCTCAAAAACTTCTTGTTACAACAACATAAAATTGAAGTTAAAAACGATAATTTTTTTGTGAGAGCCTATGTGAATGAAGATGATGCAGGAGACTCTTACGACATGGTATTTACGGGTATTAATATAAACCGTGCTTGGAAAAGTGATGCTGATTGGTTTGGCGATTATATACAAACTTTTGCAGGTATAGAGCTATCAGGTAATCCTCAAGGTTTAACAGATGATCAAAAGCATAATTCTGCAAGGGCTGCTGCTGATACTGGTCGATTAATACCTGGAAGCCCTGAGTTTCAAAGTGTATTTGAACAAACTATCCAAGACCCAGATTTAAGCACGGGGTCACGTTTTCAGGACAATTCAAAATTTTATCATTCCGATGCCAACTATAATTTCAGTCATCTATGGGATTTCGCAGAAGTACAAGTAGGAGGATCCTTTAGAGCTTATAACCTTAATTCTGGAGGTACGATTTACACTGATAATGATGGGGCTATTAACTATTCAGAGTTTGGGATGTATACACAAGTCCAAAAAGATGTAGAGCTTTCAGACCTTGTAAAATTGAAGCTAACTGGTTCTTTACGTTTTGATAAATCAGAACTTTTTGATGGTTTTTTCTCGCCTAGATTATCAGCTGGTTTCACCATAGCAAGAGATCATAATATTAGAGCATCTTTTCAAACCGGTTTTAGAAATCCTACAACACAGAATTTATATATTGGATTGGATGTGGGTCGAGCTGTATTAATCGGTGGTGCTTTCGATAATCCTGAGAGATATACCAAAGAATATAGCGTTGCCAATAATACTTTGAGTCCTTTTGGTTCCTTAATATTAGGTTCTCCATTAGTATCTATAAGTGGTGCTGGGGCTTATAACAATTCCTTCACCGCAAGTTCAGTGAGCAATGATTTTTCTCAATCTGGTAACCCTTCAGATTTAACTATCGGAAATCCCAATTTAGCACAGCCAGAACAAGTTTCTTCTTTTGAATTAGGCTATCGTGGAAAAGTCAATGGTTTTGTAATTGATGCTTCGGCTTATTATAATATTTATCAGGACTTTTTAGCAACTAAAAATGTAATCGCCCCATTTTATGGTGATGTGGAGTTAACCGAAACTGTGCCTAACACTTCAACACCCTTGGCAGTAGCGGCAATTGCAAATGGTGATTTTCAAGTTTATCAGACTTACACTAATTCGGATGAAGAAGTGAAATCATATGGTGCTGCCATAGGTCTTTCCACCAAAGTATTTAATGGTTTTGATTTAGGTGCAAACTATACTTATTCTATATTGGACTTTGATGTAGCTGCAAATCCTGACGTTAGAACCAGCTTTAATACTCCGGAGCACAAAATTAAAGCCTCTTTTGGTAAAACGGATTTGTTTGAAAACTTTGGATTTAATTTGTCTTGGAGATGGAGCGATAACTACTTCTGGGAAGCAGGTTTTGGGGATGGCGAAATTCCAGCTTTCAACGTTATAGATGCTCAGGTGAATTACAGAATACCAAAATATAAGTCAACTATCAAATTAGGAGCAACCAATCTATTACAAGATGAGTATTACACAGCATTTGGAACTGGATTCATTGGCTCTCAATATTATTTATCTTTAACTATCAATAACCTTTAATAATTAAAAATATATAATGATGAAATACTATAAATATATTTTGCTTTCATTATTAGCCATAAGTTTTATGGCTTGTGAAAATGAAGCTCTAGAAGATTTAAGAAATAGAGGAGTAGAGGAGGAGACAGCACCTTTAGAAGAATTCAACCAAGGTTCTGCTAATTTCTCTAACTATGTAGCTTTAGGAAACTCACTTACAGCTGGTTTTTCCGATGCTGCTTTATATAAAGTTTCACAAGAAAATTCAATACCTGCTATCCTGGCTAAGCAATTTGCAGCTGTCGGCAATGGCGGTCCATTTAAACAGCCACTCATGAATGATAATATAGGTGGCCTTTTGGCAGGAGGAAGTCCGCTTCCGGGCTTTGGACCAAGACTTATTTTTAATGGTTTTGGCCCTGCAGCTTTATCGAGTCTTGTTGGCCCTATACAATCCACAACAGATATTCTCGTTAATACTCCTACAGGACCATTTAATAATCTTGGTGTGCCAGGGGCGAAAAGTTTTCACTTACTTGCACCAGGTTATGGAAATTTTGGTGGCGTTATAGCAAATCCACCAACTGCCAATCCTTATTTTGTAAGGATGGCAAGTTCATCTCAAACTACAATTATAGCTGATGCTATTGCTCAACAACCTTCTTTCATTTCTTTATGGATTGGTAATAATGATGTTTTGGGTTTCGCGCTTTCTGGAGGTGATGGTTCTAATCCTATAACACCTATGGATGGAGCTCCAGGAGTTGGTTTTCAACAAACTTATGCAGCTACTTTACAACTTTTGGTAGGTAATATTCCTAATTTACAAGGGGTTTTAGGAAATATTCCAAACGTAACCGCTATACCTCATTTTACAACAGTTCCTCATGATCCATTAGATCCCTCTAACCCAGAATTTGCTTCCCAAATAACAACATTAAATGCTATCTTTGGAGGTATAAATCAGGTGTTTACTGCTTTAGGCGATACAAATCGGATCATCAAATTTTCTACCGACGCTCCAAGCCCTGTTGTGATACATGATGAAAATCTTACAGATGTTTCTGCTCAAATCTCTGGTGCTTTGGCACCCAATCCTCAATTTATCGCTTTAGTGCAAAGTTTTGGGTTACCTGCTGAGGCAGCTCCTCAAGTGGCAGCTTTATTGGGTGCTACTTATGGTCAAGCTAGACAAGCTACAGATGACGATTTATTTGTTTTACCAAGTAGTTCAGTTATAGCAACCGTAAATACAGATCGTTTATTATTTCTAATGTCTCAAGGATTCTCTCAACAACTGGCAGGTCAGTTTTCGGCTGAAGGTATAACTCTCCCACTTGAAGATAAGTGGGTATTATTGCCAGAAGAACAAGCAGATATTAATAGTGCTACTATAGAATTCAACCAAGTCATTTCTAGTGCAGCCAGTTCAAATGGTTTTTCACTTTTAGATGCAAATTCACTTTTAGATCAATTAGCTATGTCTGGTATAGGAACTAGTGGACTTATACTAACTTCAGATTTAATTACAGGCGGGGCTTTCTCTCTTGATGGTGTTCATCTTAACTCGAGAGGATATGCTTTGATTGCTAACGAGATGATGAAAGCCATAGATGTTACTTATGGATCAAACTTTGAAGCCTCTGGTAATCTAGTAGATGTATCAACCTTCAATGCCTTCTATTCGCCTTTCTTGTTGGATTAAAATGGTCTAAATCAATTATACTTAAAAAGTGTTTATTAAAAAGATGCTTTTCTTATATGTGCCGTGTATGGTGATTAATTAGATGATAAAAGTTCATTATGGGAGTTGCAATAGCCAACCATCGGGTGATGATAAGGGTGTCTTTTGTGAGGGAGGATTTGAAGGGGGTATGCGGCAAAACTGTGATTGAATGAACAGAAACATAATACAGGTCTTACTAGGGTCTCCTCATTTGCCTTAACGAATTTATATTGTCCTAAAACTATAATTTTTATTTTGAGAATCCACTATCTCTTGTTGAACAGTCACCGTACTATTAACGAAAAAATTCTTGAAATGTAAAGTTATGATATCTATATAGTTTTACATAGATATGGGATATATTCATTATAGAACACAACTTAAAACTTCTACAAACAGGTAAAAGTGTATGTAAACTTCGCGAGAAGTAAAATCTCCAAGATGTTATGATAAATAGCTGGCATAGAGGACAGCTAGAAAATGCGAGTCTATCTAAGAAACGAGAACCAGCCGCTTAGAAAATTGAATTAGGTCAATTAAAGAAAGAACTGCATGAAATAAAATTAGCACATTATATGTTAAAAAAGGCGGTGAGCATCTTTTATAAAAGCGACAATTATAATATGAATTTGTCAGACAGAAAAATAGTTGGTTGGTCATTAATTGAAGATATGACTGTTGAGAATACTGTTTGGAGAGTACTGATTGTTGGATAATAAGTCTGCTAAAGACCTGTTCAGGATATATTAGACATGAATTTTTAATAGATTATATATTTACATCAAAAGAAAAATTACACGCCTGTTTGATACAATACCAAAAGAATACATTCAACTTTGGGATATAAAACACTATTAGAAATGTAACTTGAGTTAAAAATGATTTAATCAATAAAGCGGCTTAATAAAAAGAGTCACATTTTTGTAGGAATTCTAAATTTTTATTTAGGCAAATAAATAAGATGGTGGGAGGTTAAGAAGGTAAACTTAAAACTTAACTTTATCTCCTACTAGGAGTAACTGGTCCAAGCTCTAAGAAGGACAAGATGGCGACACAATTATAGGGGTCATTCTTTAAGTTTGGTTCATGATAAATTTACAATTATAGGAGAAAAGACTCGAGGTTAGGTTACAGAGTTTTCGTTGCTACTATGAAATATTGGCTAGAGAAATATTTTAATAAGGAGGTTTTAGTAGTAGGTTGAGTAGTATTTAATGTGATAGGAGTAGAAAAAAGCTAATTTTTTATTGAATATATACTTATTACATGTTAAAATTTAAAGATGCAATTGTTTGAAGTCAACTTAGTCATTACTTTTATATCCAATGATGAAAATGATATATGATATTTCCAAGAACAAACCTTAAAGTTCAACTCGATAGAGTAAAATTTAAAAAGACTTCCAACGAAGATATTCTTAAGGAAGTTGAAAATATTTTCAGCAATGTTGATGCTGAAAATGATACTATTTTGAATAAAATAACCTCGGGTGCAGATATAAACTTCAATAATTTTAATACTGATAAGTTAGAGTCAAGTAAAATTTACCACATCAATCAAATTGAACAAATTTGTATCAATTACAGATTGAGATTTTTGGATTCTAAATATTTCAAAGGTAAATTACCCTACGAAGCTATTTCTAAAATTAAAACCTTAGAAGAAGAGCATGAGACAGATTTAAAGGGCTTTAAGATCATGGCACCTTCCAAATTGTTTAAGCTTGAAAATGCAGACGATCCGTTATTATTTGCGCCCATTGGAAATGATTATTATTACCTAATTCACAAATGGGGAAACGATTTAAGTCCATTTCGTCGCATAATGATGTGGCCTTTTAAAACCTTCGAAAATTTTATATTTTTCGCCTTGCTTTCATCTTTGGTTTGTACGTTTCTAGTCCCTAGTGGTTTCTTTATGAATAAAGACAATCTAACAACCGAGTTTATATTGCTCTTTTTGTTCATGTTTAAATGGATTGGTGGAATCTCTATTTACTATGGTTTTGCTAAAGGCAAAAATTTTAACACTGCAATTTGGAAAAGTAAACATTATAATGCTTAAAATTACATCATGATAATTTTACAATTTATAAAATACCAATTATCACCCGCAATGTTTTGCGGGTTTCTTCTTAAGTCCTACAAAAAGAGACTTAAATCAATGCTGTTTTCCAATAAACCGCAACGAAAACACTGCAAAACTTCAAAGAAACGCGCTTTGAAATCTAAAAAAGCAGCGTAACCTCAATTTTACTTATGTTCACAAACCAAGATTCAATTAAATTAATTTTAATTGCTAACTATTTATATATTTAAATTTTATTTCAAATGACACACGCAAATCTTTTAGAAGTGACCCAACAGTTTGGGAGTCCTGTTTATGTTTATGATTCAGAAACGATAGTAAACCAATATAAACGCCTGACAGAAGCATTTAAGAAAGTGAAACATTTGCGTTTACATTATGCCGTTAAAGCTCTTTCAAATTTGAGTATTCTTCGTTTGTTCAATGAATTGGGGAGTAGTTTAGATACAGTTTCTATACAAGAAGTGAAACTTGGTATAGCTGCTGGAGTAGATCCCAAAAAAATCATATTCACGCCCAATGGTGTTTCCATAGGAGAGTTGGAGGAAGCCTTAGGCCTGGGAGTTCAAATTAACATAGATAATTTGCTTATTCTAGAGGAGTTTGGAACAAAATATCCAAAAGTCCCTGTTTGTATAAGAATAAACCCACATGTCATGGCTGGCGGAAACTCTAACATTTCTGTAGGTCATATCGATTCTAAATTCGGTATTTCTATTCATCAAATGCCTCATGTATTGCGTATTGTAGAAAATACAGGTATGACTATCAACGGTATTCATATGCACACTGGAAGCGATATTTTGGATATTGGAGTTTTTCTTTACGCCGCTGAAATTTTATTTGATGTTGCGGCTAAATTTCAAAATCTTGAATTCTTAGATTTTGGAAGTGGATTTAAAGTCCCTTACTACGAGGGAGATATCGAAACAGATGTAGAAGAATTAGGAACAAAACTAACAAAACGGTTTAATGAATTCTGCAAATCTTATGGCAAAGATTTAATCTTAGCCTTTGAACCAGGAAAATTTTTGGTAAGTGAAGCTGGTTTCTTTTTAGCAAAAGTTAATGTCGTTAAGCAAACAACCTCTACGGTATTTGCTCAGATTGATTCTGGTTTTAATCATTTAATTCGACCTATGCTTTACGGTTCCAATCATGATATCATAAATATATCCCACCCAAAGCGCAATAAAAGATTTTATTCAGTTGTTGGTTATATCTGTGAAACGGATACCTTTGCTACTAACAAAATGATTACTGAAATAAGTGAGGGCGATATTTTAGCATTTAAAAATGCTGGAGCTTATTGTTATTCTATGGCAAGCAATTATAATTCTAGATTTAGACCTCCAGAGGTTTTATGGCATAAAGGCAAAGCTCACTTGATTAGGCAAAGAGAAACCTTCGACGATATTATCAGAAATCAATTGGAAGTAGCACTTTAAAGGAAGTTTATTTTATTAACACATGAGAAAAAGATAGAGTTTAAAACTCTATCTTTTCTTATTTTCAAAATTTTCTAAACCTTGTCTCAACCAATTAAAATAGGTTTTAGAAGAAGGTTCGTAAGCCACTGTTTTATTTAAAACTTCAAGCTTTGGAGATAACAAAACATAATAAGGTTGAGAGTTATTCTTAAAATTCAGCGTTTGAAAAGTGGCCCATTTATCTCCTATGGTTCTTATTTTTTTGATACTGCCATTCTTTCTTTCAAAATTGAATTGGTCATCATCGTTGAGTTTAGCTTTGTCGTCTACGTAAAGTGAAATTAGAATATAGTCGTTTTTGATCGTTTCGTAAACTTGGGGAACACTCCAGACTTGTTCTTCCATCTTCCTACAATTTACACACGCCAGGCCTGTAAAGTCAAGTAAAATTGGCTTACCTTTTTCCTGAGCAACTTTTAAGCCTTCATCAAAATTTTTATAGGCTTTTAGCCCTAGTGGTCCCTCAGTATCTTTTTCATAGACGCTATAAAAGAGTGGAGGAGGAAAGCCACTGATTAATTTCAGATTGGCAGAAGGTGAGTTGGTTAACCCTGGAATTAGATAAACGACAAAAGCTAATGTAATGATACCTACAAACAGTCGGCCTTTGCTCAATTTTTGTATAAGGCCATCGTGTGGAAACCTTAGTTTTCCGAACAAATACAACACCAAGCCAATACCTATAAGAATCCACATTCCTATAAAAACCTCTCTTTTTAAAATTCCCCAATGTTGAACGAGGTCTGCATTGGATAAAAATTTGAAAGCAAGTCCCAATTCAAGAAAGCCAAGAGTAACTTTTACAGTATTTAGCCAGCCACCGCTCTTTGGTAACGAATTCAGCCAATTGGGAAATAAAGCGAATAGAGCAAAAGGAAGGGCGAGCGCCAAGCCAAAACCTCCCATGCCAAATGTGAGCATAGTAGCTCCTCCATCTGAAGATAGGGAGCCTCCTAATAAGGATCCTAAAATAGGGCCCGTACACGAAAAGGAAACTAAAGCTAAAGTGAGCGCCATAAAGAATATACCTATAACACCTCCAATACTAGATGCCTTTTGGTCTAGGCGACTACTCCAAGAATTGGGAAGTGTAATCTCATAATAACCAAAAAAGGAAAAGGCGAAAATCATAAAAATGACAAAAAATGTCACATTCAAGTAGGGGTTGGTTGAAATATTATTCAAAATTTCAGGATTTACTGAATCCAGAAGATGAAAAGGAACACTCAATAATAGATAAATCAAAAAGATAAAAACTCCATATAATATAGCATTGATCAATCCTAACTTTTTGGTTTTTGCTCCCTTAGTAAAAAAGGAAACAGTAAGCGGAATCATAGGAAATACGCAAGGGGTGAGCAAAGCTATAAGTCCTCCTACAAAGCCCAGAAGAAATATGGTGAAATTGGAATCATCGGGTCCATTTGAATTCAGTTTATATTCACCTTTGCCTAAAAGATTTAATTTTAAGGCTTCAGCATTGGTTTTATCCTTGTTTTTCACCTCTATGGATTTGGTCTCAGCGAGTTGTAAAATAGAATTTTGAATCTTAAAATTAAAGCGTTGCTGATCTTGTGGCAGACACATTACATCATTACAGATCATATAAAGAATCTCTAAATCTAGAGCTGCACTTTCAGATTTAACTTTAAAATCTTGTTTAAAAATAGTCCTATCTGTAAAATAGGTAAGGTTGGTTTCAAAAATTTCATCATATTTTGTAATGCCTTGAGGTTCTTGAGTAGATCCCAACTTTTCAAGTTTAGTGGAATCATACTCAAAATTAAATTCAGTAGGGATAGGGCCATTTTCATTTTCTCCAAGTTCTTTTTGAGATGGCAAATGCCAAGTTGGTTCCATAATAGCTTCTATCGAAACGGTATAAACACTATCTGAAGCTTTTTTAACAGAAGCTTTCCACTCTGAAGGATTTTCTGTAGCTACTTCCTGTGATAAACCAAATTGAGCCCATGAGGTTGAGCTGATGAATAAAGCTATGGCTAAATACGAAATCTTTCTAATCATTCTTTAAGTTCGATTTTAAGGATATTTTGAGTATTTTCTTCTACTTTATATCTGTGATCTGTTCGTAAATTTAAGACCCAAATAATATCACCATTATAATTACAAAGGACAAGTTGAGAGGATTTATCTAAAGGACTTATTTTTTCATCTTTAAGAAAATCACTCAGTTTTTTCTTCCCTTTCATACCAAACGGATAAAAAAAGTCACCACTTTGAATTGGCCTTAGACTTAAGGGAAACTTGAGTTTTGACCTGTCAAAATAAGCAAATTGTTTCCCTACTTCTTCCATCTTCTGATGGGCTTGAAACACTAGTTTGGAGTTTTTTATAGCTACAACTTTGTCGCTTTCTTGAATACTAATCGAGTCGCTTTCTTTTGTATGTAATGTTGCAACAGTTAATTTATTTCTGTCTTTTACAAGTTGATGTGTAGCAGACTTTAGGATTTTTCCAGTTTGTGCATCCAATAAATGATAAACATCTTCCCATTGTGTAAATCCAAAACCCTCTAGCAATTGATATAAGATTCCTTGTGGATTGGAATGCATTTTTAGTTTTTCTATATCGATATTTAAGCGATCAGCTTCTTCGCTGATTAGGCTTTGATGAAGTGAAACCGTATAGTCATCAATCAAGTCTTCGGTTTGCTTTAGTTTTTCGAGAGTAGATCCAAAATTCTCAAGGAATTGAGTGTTTAATTCCAATAACGGGGGAACAATCTTATGTCGAATTTCGTTTCTAAGGTATTTTGTAGATGCGTTACTCAGGTCTTCTCTCCAGTATATGTTATGCTTTATGGCATATTCCTTTAGCTCAGCTTTAGAGAATTTTAAAAGTGGTCTTAGGATGTGACTATTACGTTGTGGAATACCTGTTAGCCCTTTTAAACCAGTACCTCTACTTAGGTTGATGATAAATGTCTCTAGGTTATCATTTAGATGGTGTGCGGTAAGCAAATAGGTATAAGAAGTAGTTTCAATCAATTCTTGAAACCAGTCGTATCGCAATTTTCTAGCGGTTAGTTGGATAGAGGATTTACTTTTTTTTGCAATGTTTTCTGTCTGAAAAGGCTTGATAAAAAAATCACATTTTAAGCTAATCGATAGGCTTTTCACAAACTCTTCATCTTTTTCGCTATCTATTCCCCTAAGTTTAAAATTACAGTGTGATAAGCCGAAATTTAAATCCAAAGAGTTACACAGATGGGCAAGAACCACACTGTCCAAACCCCCGCTTATCGCAATGAGGAAAGGAGTGGTGAGAAGTTCTGGAAATTCAGATTGAATATGGGATTTAAATCGGTCTTGCATGACATAAAAACTTCAAAATTAAGCTTTATTGGTCTACTTTTCAGAAACAGCAGAGGTATTAACAGCATATTGTAAGGCTTTGCCTTTCAACAAACACTCTTCATATTCCTGTTCTGGATTGGCTAAACTTGTGATGGCACTTCCTACCATATAAGAAAGGTATTTCTTTTTAGAATTATACAGTAAAGTCCTTATAACGACATTAAAATCGAAGTCACCAGTGGGAGTGATATAACCAATGGCACCACTATAGAGCCCTCGTTTGGTAGATTCATTATGCTCTGCTATTTCCATAGCAGATAGTTTAGGAGCTCCTGTCATACTTCCCATTGGAAATAAAGATTTTAGGATTTCTACTGTAGAAAATTCTGGTCTTACTTGGGAACTTAGTGTAGATATCATTTGGTGGACTTGTTCATAAGAATAGACTTTACACAATTCATCCACCTGAACTGATGCTTTTTGAGCTGTTTTGGATAGGTCATTTCTAACTAAATCAACAATCATCACATTTTCTGAAATCTCTTTAGGATCATTTTTAAGTTGAACTTTCAACTCTTCATCCTCTTCACGGGTCTTTCCTCTTCGTGCAGTTCCTTTGATAGGTTGCGAAATCAAATGTTGATTTTTTTTCATTAAAAAACGTTCAGGACTAGCTCCCATCGCATAATAATTTTCCAATTTAAGATAGCTTGAAAACGGAGCTTTAGAAATAGAATTTAGATTTTGAAAAGTTTTTACAGGATCAATATCTGAGTTCTCAGCGTAGAACTCCTGACAAAAATTCACTTCATAAATATCCCCTCTTTGTATGTGTTTTAAAATGGCCTGAGCTTTTTGAATATAATCTTCTTTGCTCCATCTCGGTGTAAATACAATAGGGTCTGAACAATTCTCTTCATTTGAGTCAAAATTCAAGATAGATTGTAAGTCTGCCTCTATTTCATCATCGACAAGTTTGAGATAATGAGCCTGTAAAATTTCCCCTTTTAAAATCCAAATTTTCTTAGGCTGAATAAAATACAATTCTGGAAAGTTGAGTTGGTCTTGATTCTGAGAAGTCAGATGTTCAGTATCATTTTTCAAGTCATAACTCATATAACCAAACAACCAATCTCGAGTAGCCTGCTGGTATTCATTTAGCCTTAAAAAGGCTTCCTTGTCATCAGATTTTATGGCTGTAAAGGCGTCAACGGCAATTAGGGCCTCAAAATTTTGAGGCCCTTGCTGATTTTGATTAGAGTCTAAATAAATAACTTCTTCATACTGATTTCCCCAAAGCGTCAATTTGTTTTTAAAATCGTGTGGAAGGGGTATATGAAAGGTCTTTAGTGTTCTCAAGCTGGGTTTAAATCATTTTCAAAGTTGGAGACTAAATCCTTTAAATTCTGAGCATAGTCTTCACTAAGTCCAGATTCACTAAAATTATTTTGAAAGGAAGGTAAACTAAAATTATCGACAATGATCCCACCGAATTTCTCAAAGTTACCCTTTGTATAATCCAAACAAAATTTAGCACCTCCTTGTCCAGGGGACGTCCCCATCAACAATATTTTTTTGTCCTTCATATATTTAGGATCTGTCCTCGACAGCCAATCTGTTATGTTTTTAAAAAAGGAAGACATTGTTCCATTGTGCTCACTTACAGCTACAATGATAGCAGAAGCAGCATCAATTTCAGCTTTCAAAGATTTAATATCATCAGGGATACCTGAAGATTTTTCGATGTCTTCCGAAAAAACGGGAATGGACATGGATTTTAAATCGATATAATCAACATTTACTTTTACCAAAGAGTTAAGTGTGTATTGAAGCAATTGATCATTGATAGAGGTAGACGAATTCGAGCCTGTAAAGGCTATAACTTTACTCATAATGTATTTTTTTTCAAAAGTACAAATAAAAGAAAAGTCCACTATATCATTTTCAAAAATAGTAGATTCTATAAGTTTTGTTTAGAAGTTAATTAAGATAAATCAAGCATCGTCTCAAAGATGGATTCTTCTGCATTAAATTCAAAATAAAATCTTTAAGCTCTATAAGTTCATAAGGCAATAAACGTTCTGTGGCTTTTTTTAGTTCTTTGCAAAACAAATTTGTATCAAAACTCACTTTTTTTAAGATTTCCTTGGTGTATTCAAACATGGCTCTTGGCATGGTAATATGTTTAAAAGTTAAGTAGTTTTATACCATATAAATTTTGTCTGATTAAATATAATGTTTTTTAAAATAGCACATCTTACTATTTTAACCTAAAAGTGTTATTTAATGTATAAATTTTATTTCTTTCGCAGCGTCCACAGGAATTTGAATTCAGAAACAATATCTCCATTTTTATTTTTAGCGATAGAAGTCATCCAGAATTTTTGTCCCTCAGGATCAATTTCACATTTCTTCACACTACTTCTTACTAAATCCCCATCCAAACAGGTGAATTTTATTCTTCCAGTTGCTTTTTTATGAAAAGCTGATGTGTTTTCTGCAACTAACATTGAAATTTTGAGGTTACTTTCATTTATTTCTTTCATGACAATGGCGCCAGTACTCAATTCAGCTGCCATAGCTTGTACTGCAAAATACATACTTCTAAAGGGGTTTTGATTAATCCATCTGTGAGTTGCCGTTGTTACACAAGACGTATTATCAATATGTGTTAGACGCACGCCACAAAGCCATGCAGATGGTAATTTAGTCAATAAGAATAAATTGATTTTAGAGGGGGTAAGTTTCATTTTATTAATTTTCTTACTACAATTTACCCAAATTAATTTTCTTATCATGATTTATTATCCTTTTATTTTTGGCTTTGATTTGTTTTTTTATCTTATAAAATGCTTTAAATGAAATGATTAAGTATAATAGTTAGGTCTTATTCTATTCTTATATTTTGTTTAAAAGTTAAAAAAAGTTAATATATATTACTTTGCATTGCATAGTAGTGTTTAAAAGACATATCTTTGTAATGTAATTTTATATTTTAAGATAAAATGAAGATAGAAAACACAAAAGCTCAAATGCGAAAGGGAGTTTTGGAATATTGCATCTTATCGGTGTTAAGTCATAACGATGCTTATGTTGCAGAAATACTAAACACATTGAAGTCAGCAAAATTGTTGGTAGTTGAAGGAACGATTTATCCACTATTAACCCGATTAAAAAATGCCAATCTATTATCTTATAGGTGGGAGGAATCTACGGGCGGACCGCCAAGAAAATATTATGGATTAACAGAAGATGGAAAAGAATTCTTAGCCGAACTCTCAACCACATGGAATGAACTTAACTACGCAGTGATAACAATCACTTCTAAAAAAAACACAGACAATGAATAAAACAATAAACATCAACTTAGCAAATGTGTTTTTTCATATCGATGAAGACGCTTTTAAAAGACTCGATAGCTATCTTAAAGCAATTGAGCGCTACCTATCTAAGGAGCAAAGTAAGGATGAAATTTTACAAGATATAGAAGCTCGTATTGCAGAGTTATTTACAGAGTCAATGGCTCAAGCCAACCAGGTCGTTACCATGTCTCAAGTAAATAAGATGGTTGGTATAATGGGAGAACCAGAAGCTTATAAAATGGAAGATGAAGAAGAGCCAACACCCTCGTCTTCAAAATTTAAAGCATCAAGAAAACTTTATAGAGATTTAGAACGAAAATATGTTGGAGGAGTTTCCGCAGGTCTCAACCATTACTTAGGAATCAACACACTTTTAATCAGACTTTTTTGGGTGATTTCCGCTTTCTTTTCAGTTGGGGGTACAGTCGCTATTTATGTGATTATTTGGATATTGATTCCAGCCGCTAGGACTACGTCTCAAAAGCTGGACATGCAAGGAGAACCTGTGAATTTGTCTAATATAGAGCGTAAAGTGAAAGAAGGATATTCAAAATTTGCTGATAAAATGGGAGATATCGATTACGAGAAATATGGACAACAGACTAAATCTGGACTGACTAAATTTCTGGATGGCTTAGGTGAAGTTTTGAGAACTTTAGGGGTTTTCTTGTCTAAATTTTTGGGAATCGTTCTTCTGCTCATCTCAGGTCCCGTTCTTATTGCTTTGTTGATTTTTTTATTCAGTTTTGGAACCCTATCCGTATTTGAATTGGGAGATTTCTCACAAATAGAATTTTTTGTTCTTGGCATTCCCAATTGGATTCAAATTGTTTTGTTCTTTTTAGTAGCTGCTATTCCCTTTTTCTATTTGCTTATTCTGAGTTTGAAATTGATTTTTTCTAATCTAAAATCAATTGGAAAAGCAGCTCATATCACCTTAATTGGTATTTGGGTCTTGTCCGTAATAGTCATCACAACATTAAGTGTGAAAAAGCAACTAGATGTGAGTTATGATGCTGAAGTTATCGAAGTTATTAATTTAGACATCCCCTCTGGTGATACCTTGCAAATAAGAATGAATCCTAATCTTATGTTTTCTGAAACTTTAAATCAAAGTAAAAAATCTAAGATTGTCAAAGATGAATTTGATAATGAACGCTTATATAATTCAAATATTCACGTGAATTTTAAATCGATTTCGGATGATGAATTAAAACTAAGATTAACCAAAAAAAGTTATGCTTCAAATAAGACTATAGCTGAAGAAGGAGCCTCTTTAATTGAGTATAAATATAATTTGGAAAACAATGTTCTGGAACTTGATAGCTATTTGCTTTCGAGTCCTGAGCCAAAGGACCGTAGCGCAAAAGTAGAAGTAACTATCTATATTCCACAGAATCATGTCATTTACTTAAATGAAAATTTAAATAATTTTAACAACCGAAGAAACCTTGATCAATCCAAGTACAACCATTATTTAAACTATAAAAATGATGATTGGGAATGTCTGGATTGTATCACTACACTAGATACTCTTTCAACTCAAAACTAAATCACTATGAAAACTATTTCCATTTTATTTTTGGCTGTTTCTTGCTTATGCATTACAAGCTGTAAATTCAATATTAATTTCCCAGGGGAAATTGAAGGCGAAGGAGATGTGATCTCAGAACGCTTTGATCTAAAAAGCTTTAACAATCTAGAATTGGAGCGTGGTTGGGATGTTACTATCATTCCTTCTTCAACTAATTATATGCTAGTTGAAGCTAATGAAAACCTTTTTGAGGTTCTCGAATTTGAGACCGATTCAGGAACACTTAAGATAGGAGCTTCCAAGTCTATTGGAAAAGCAGATGCTAAACTCATCACACTTTACTTTTCTGAAAATCTAGAACGATTGGAAGTCTCCAGTGGAGTTAAGTTGACCTCTGTAGATGACTTGATATTTAAGAATTTAATAATGGAGTTATCCAGTGGATGCAATGTTGAATTATCTATGGAATTAAAGAGTCTCAACTTGCAATCATCAAGTGGGTCTGAAGCATCCCTTAGCTTAAACTCAGACGACTTATCAGTAAAAAGTTCTAGTGGTTCTACGCTTTCTATAGAGGCTAATTCCATTACTACAACGGCGAGTGCTTCTTCGGGTTCTTCGATAACCTTAAGAGGAGAAACTAACCAATTGGATGTAAATTCATCTAGTGGCTCTCGTATAAATTCTAGAAATTTTGAAGCGAATAGCATTGTAGCCAACGCGAGTTCAGGTTCGGACATTTCTATTTATCCCTTAGAACGATTAAAGGCAAGTAGCAGTAGTGGAGGATCTATTTTTTATTACAACACACCATCCGAAAATCTTATTGTTAACGAATCCAATTCAGGAGGAAGTATAAAATTAAAGCGATAAATAGTCATTTAAAAACAACATAATATGGTAACCATTTTAAAACTTTTTATAATTCTAGTCCTTAATTATCTAGATTATATTTAATCCTTCTCATAGTTTTCATTAAAAGCGGAAGGTAGCAATTGAGGAATAAATTTAATAATAATCGGTAATAGAACCCCACCACCTGGAAGAGCAAAAATAGCTAGAGACGGGATGCTTTTGAAGATATCATAAAGCTGAGCTTTAACTTTATTTTTTTCTTCAGAGCTGAGTTCTCTTTTAGTAGATTGTGTTATTAGATAAACCAGCTCTTTGCTTTGCATGATTTCCTTGGATAATCGATTTTTATTTCGAGCAAGCAATAATTTGACAGTCTTTTGATTGTTTTTGTAGAAATGATTTAGGGGATTACTGAAATGAAAATAATCGATATTTTTCTTGTGGATGAATACAAATTCAAAGAGAAACTCAACTGAAGTCTGTATATGGTGATCTTTTAAATTTAATTGAAGACCAAGTTTGGATAAAAAACTCAATTCATCAACTTCAATTTTTTCATCGCTATAGATAGCCATACACGTTAGATCAAGCAAATACAAACTTCCAGTGTGATCTAATGTTTGACTGTAGCAGATCTCTTCAATCTGTTTTGCATCTTTTTCGATTTGGAAATTATACCTTAAAGAGCTCTGTAATAATTTCAGGATAAGAGTATCATAAGAGGTCTGAGAGGCTTTTTGACCTAAGGCAAGGTAAACCGAAGACATAATGAGATACTCAAGAGATTTTATATATTCACTCGGGGGTATTGAACTAATCAAGGTTTTGTTATAGGTTAATACATCAGTAAATAACAACGCGTTGGTGATAATATGACTGAAATTTTTCTGAATTAATCCCTCGTTAGTTTGAACTCTTTTGTGAATAAGCTGTTCCAATTCTTGTTCAGGTTTAGATTTTAAATTGAAGATGGATTTTAAATAATTTTTTTGTGAATAGATGGATTTATAAAATCTTGTTATCCTTGTGATAATTTCACTTGAGGGTTGATCACCAAAAGCCTTATGATCAATATAAACCAAAGCCACGAAAAGATTAATTTTTGCAAGTTCTTGCTGAGTATACTTGAGCTTACTATTTAAAGGGATTAAGGCTGTCTGACTAGAACCATAAATAAATCCAGATCGTCTTAGAGCTTCATAAAAACGTTTTGGATCTAGCGAAAATAAATCACTCTTCACAATGCTATGCAAGCATTTAGTGAGCCAACCTGATGCAGAAGGATTCATACCACAAAGGAACTATAAATTGATATCTAAAAGCCAACTTTAAGTAAAAAAGAGTCCAATTGGACTCTTTTAGATCAATCAATATTTTAAAGTTGTACTTTAATTGGAATAAATTTTATTGTATAAATCGATATACCTTTCTTTTATAACTCTCCTTTTCAATTTCATAGTAGGAGTAAGGTGTTCTTTTTCGATGCTCCAAACATCGGGCGTCAACTCAAATCTTTTGATCTTCTCCCAGTTTCCAAATTTCTGATTATAAAAATCAATTTCTTCCTGAATCCTATCAATCAATTTTTGGTGTGTTACCATTTCAGATAAAGTATCTCCAAGACTGAGGTTTTTGCGTTCTCCCCATTCTTTTGCAAATTCTTCATTCAATTGTATAAGAGCAGCTGGCATTTTTTGACCTTCACCAACGACCATAATTTGTTCTATAAATCGAGATTGTTTCATCACATTTTCAATAATCTGTGGAGCCACATATTTACCCCCAGAGGTCTTAAACATTTCCTTCTTACGATCGGTGATTTTTAAGAATCCCTCTTTATCTATTTCTCCTATGTCTCCAGTATGAAAAAATCCCTTATTTATAACTTCATCTGTTTTTTCTTTGTCTTTATAATAGCCCATCATGACTTGAGGACCTTTAACTAGAATTTCACCATCCTTTGCAATTTTAACTTCAGTTTCTGGGAGAGGAAGACCTACCGTACCAATTTTGAAACCACCATTTCTCATATCGTTAACAGCAACGACAGGGGAAGTTTCAGTCAATCCATATCCTTCCATAACACTCATTCCAGCGGCATTGAAGACTCTGGCTAGACGCGGTTGTAAAGCTGCACTTCCAGAAGCAATAACTTTAAGGTTTCCACCTAAGGCTTCTTGCCATTTGACAAAAATTAATTTTCTGGCTAGTTTGAGGCGCGTTTCGTACCACCAGCCATTAGCACCATAGGGTTGATATTGTAAGCCTAGTTCAACGGCCCAGAAAAAAAGATTTTTCTTTATTCCCGTAAGATCGGTTCCTTTAGCGATAATCTTATCGTACACTTTTTCCAAAAGTCTTGGCACAGCAGACATTACATGTGGTTTAATTTCTTTTAGATTATCACTTATAGTTTCAATAGATTCTGCAAAATAAACGCTCACACCACTAAATTGATACATATACTGAAGCATTCTCTCGTAAATATGGCAAACTGGTAAAAAACTTAAGGCTTTTGCATTTCCCAAGTCTAAAGGCAGACGGGTTGAGCTATGAAGGGCATTGCTAGCAATATTTTTGTGAGAAAGCATTACACCTTTTGGTCGACCTGTGGTTCCCGACGTGTATATTAAAGTTGCTAAATCGTTTTCGGTCACTTTGTCCATAAGAGATTGAACCTCAGATTGATTACTTTCATCTGTTCCAAGCTCTAAAACCTCAGACCAATTTTTAGCGCCATCAACCTCATCAAAAGTATAAACTTCTTTTAAGGATTTTACTTGTCCTTTTATGGCCATGACCTTGTCATAGACCTCTTTATCGGAGACAAAGCAAAATTTAGACTCACTATGATTTAAAACATAAGCATAGTCTTCTTGACAAATAGTCGGATATATAGGCACATCTTGAGCGCCAAGTTGCATTATTCCAATATCCATGATATTCCACTCTGTTCTGTTGTTGGTAGAAATAAGGGCTATTTTATCATCAGGTTGCACGCCAAGTCTTAGTAAACCTCGGCTTATTTTATTGAGTTGTGCAACATATTCTTTTGTAGAGGTAGATTTCCACTTGCCATTGTATTTTGTAACAAGAGCATCTTTTAAATTAAATTTTTCCAATTGATAATATGGGAAATCAAATAAACGTTTTAGTGACGGCATATCTTTATATTTAAAACAATGCAAAATAGAAATTATTTAAATCAAATTCTATTAAATTCTTATTTTAAACCAACTAAAATCTATAATTCTATAATTTTATATATAATGTATTGATAATGAGCAAGTTTAATGCTCTCGTTTTAATTGTTCTCATCGTAAAAGCCTGAAGCTACATCATTATTTCTATAATCAACATCACCTTCGAAACGGCCATCTAGAAGCCTTAAAATAGCACCTACTTTCTACAGAATCTTGGACAGCCTTTTGCATAATCATGTCAAATTCATGAACATTTATGATGGTTTGTCGACTACCTAGAAGATTCGTGAATATTTCGTTAGACTACTTTTTTAATAATTTCTTTCAATTTTATTTCCATGGGTGAGAGTTATCCTAAACTAGAACGTTATCTTTTGGTATTATACCAATGTATATTGCCTTCAATAGACTCTTATGATTGATTATGTGAAGTAAATCTAATAGATGATAACCATTCGTATTTAAGTGTCTTAAAAAAGCTTCCAGCTATGCCAGTGTCTCAAAAATCATCCTTTCTACCGATACTTTTAATTATTTTAAAATTAAAATTGTAAAGCCTGTCATTATTCATCGTAACTACTTCTTGATAACTAATGTGCAATGCCTTATCCATAGGTATCTTCATCCCGTAATTTTAAATGTTATTTCATAAAATTTGTAGTGTTTTAGCAAAAACCATCGCATATTCACTGTAGCATCTGTAAAACAATCCTTCTTTATACAATGCGAATAGCTGATTGTCAATGTTTTTTCGTTTTTTTCTACTACTGTCATCATTCAAAAAAAAATTTGTCTGCTTCGCGGTTCTATTAAAAAAAACCATAGCACCCTCTGGGACGCTATGGTAAAGTGTCAAATAAATTAAATACATCAATCCCGATAAATATCGGGACTAATCCTTAGGCAACACACAGAAAACCTGTGGGCTTTGAGTTCGTGACTATTGGTGGCAGTTAGCATTACTGAGCCTGACCGTACTGGACCACTAGTAACAGTAGCTTCCCACATTGAAGAGCAAACCATTACTGAAGTTGTGGCCGCCAGCAATTTTAATGGGGAGGCAAATGCGTCTGCAGAATTACTCGCGCCATTACTAGCCCAACTTGATTTTTCTCACCTAGTTTGTATCAGCCGATAATCTATATAGCCTGTTGGACATGGTTTGTTGATGCCACTTACGCCTTGCTATAGGTTGCGTTTTGTGGGAAAAACCAATCCCTATCACCAGCAGTAGGCCTTGCTCTGAACGAACTTTTCAAATTAAAGACATAGATGTCATCATAAGTATTGGTACGTGTAGCACTTTCTGTAAACATAGGCAGCAGGCTCTCTTTAAAATATTGATTTAAAATGGCGTTATTATAGAGCTTTGTACTTGGTACTATGGTTGCAAAAAGTTTTATAAAATAATTTATTGTTTTTTATTTTCGCCTTCATGGTCTTTCACGACTTCTTCATCTCGATACTTACAACAGGGGTGTACGGAATTGTATTGTTCCTCTGTCGCTTTAATTTCTTTTGTGTCGTGACCAACTGCTGCTAGACATTTAGAAATTGTTGTTACATTGGTTTTACGCTCGTCAAAAATGAGTTTTAACTCATGTGTATCTATACTCCAAACGGCAGATTTGACGCCTTTGGTTCTAATAGCTGCTTTTTCAATACGCTCCTTACACATACCGCAAATCCCGTCTACTTCCATAGAGACACGTGCATTTTTGTTTTGTGAGAATGCAAACATTCCAAAACTTAATAGGACTAATACAATTACTTTTTTCATTTTATTCTGAATTTATTTTAGGATCTCATTTAATGAAATTCTGTTTTATGGTTATTTTACTTTTCTGTCTTTTCAAGCAAAATAGAAACCTAAATTAGTTCTAAACTGCGCTCAAACAAGCGGATATTTTAATTATTAATTATAAGATTTCTGCTTTCGCAGGAATTGGTCACTTTATTTTATAACGTAACCCTGCATAATACAAACTTCCAAATATGGGTCCATATACAAAATTGCTGTCAAAATTTGAACCAAAAGGATTGTCTGCACTAAGTATTGGGTTTGGCTGACGCACGTTGGTTACATTTTCTCCACCTAAATATATTTCAAATTTTGGTGAAAAGACCTTAGTGACTTGTAAATTTAACGTTCCTATGGTCGGCGAAAAATCATCTAACTGAAATTGTGGCGCGCTTAAATCTGTACTCGGAAAGCGCTGTGCACTTATCCAGTTGTATGTCGCATCAAACTTCCACTGTGTTCCTTTATCCGTTCGAAGCGTTTCATACCCAGCATTTGCGAACAACCGGTGCTTTGGCACTAGGGGCTTTTCTAAACGACCACTGTTGAAATCAGTTTGGATATCGTAGTATTTATAAGCCAATCGTAAATCGAAACCTTCAAAAGTATTGTGATTAAATTCAAACTGAAAACTATTCGCAAAACTTTGCCCTTCGAGATTATAAAAATTAATTTCAAAAGGATTTTCCCAATCTACAACTACTTGATTTTGAAAATCGGTCCGGTAAAAATCAAACGTGACGTCAGCATTTCTTCCAAATAAATTAAAACCTTGAAGATAACTCACACCATAATTCCAGGCTATTTCTGGGTCTAATCCGTAAATATTTCCTCCGTCGTTTAGAATATTAATTTGTCTTGAACTTGCAAACAAATTCAGATTTTCAGCAAAAATATTAGCACTTCGTTTACCGCGACCTATGGACGCTCTAAAGGCAGATTTTCCCCAAGGCGTGTATCGTGCATGTAACCTAGGTGTTACAAAAAGACCTAGCTTATTGTTTTGATCAATACGAACACCAGCCGTCATTGTGAGTTTATCTAAATCGTCGTAAGCATATTCAAAAAAACCGCCAAAAGAATTCTCTATACGTTCAAAAGTCTGAGTTTTTACAAGCTCTTCAAACTGATCATACGTAAAACTTAAACCTGTTTTTATTTTGTGACGCGAGTCGGAAATAATAGTGTTATACATCACATTAGAGTAAAAGCTATTGTGCTGAATGTCATAAATATTTAACCCAAAATAAGAGTCTTGTTTATGGTGGCTAAACGCCGTTTGAAAGCCGATACTTTGATACGGGATTTCAGGATTTACATAACCTAGCTTAGTACTGACTTCAAAACGTTCGGTATTAATTTGGCTTCCCCAGTTGTTTGTGGTTAGTTTATCTGTATCAGGATTAAAGGCGACTTGTCCAGCTTGTTTTTCGTCATTTAGATATCTCAAATTTATAAAACTTACAACACCTTTTTCTAAGTTGGTGTATTGCCAGCGGTTCATCACATTAATTTGATTGTAAAGTGGCATATCTAAAAAGCCATCATCATTAACATCGTGTTTTTGCTGTTGTGTATTGCCATGTAAATACAACCCAGTACTCCATTTATCAGATACTTTGGTATTAAAATGTGTATTTAATTCTACCCGTTCATTTGTGGCGGCGTACAGATTTACAAATATCCTATCATCCGTAGTGGGTTTGACCATCTCCACATTAATTTGGCCTGCAATGCTTTCAAAACCATTAACAACACTACCGGTTCCTTTTGTTATCTGAATGCTCTCTACCCACGTACCGGGAATAAAACTCAATCCAAAAGCTTGTGACGCACCACGAATTGCAGGTATATTTTCAGTAGCAATTAAAATATAGGGGGTGGTTAAACCTAGCATTTTAATTTGTCGCGTTCCTGTAACAGCATCAGCAAAATTGACATCAATAGAGGGATTTGTTTCGAAACTCTCTGCCAAATTACAGCATGCTGCCTTTAGCAATTCCGTACTTGTAACCGTAAAGGTGTTTGTAGCTTGAATATAAGACTTTACAGTGGCTTGTTTTCTAGAGGTTAGAATAACGGCGTCTAAATCATTATTAACTTGCAGAATATGCTTGATGTACTTGTTTTCTGTTACGGAAATAGTGTCCGTTTTAAAGCTAATATAACTGATCACTAATTTACTATACGAAAATTTGTAAGGCAATGAAAATGTACCATCTACACCAGTAATAACACCTACCGATGAATCTAACCAATACACACTCGCGCCCGACAAAGGCAGTTCTTTCCCTGTACCTGTTTCTAAAACACTACCTTTTAGTTGTTCTTGTGCAGTTACTATTAGCGACAAAAACATAAAACTTAATATTAAATATTTTTTCATTTATTTGATTTATAGGTATGACTACTAGCACCTAAATAAGTGCTTCTTCTCTAACTAAGGATCGTTAGTAAATCAAATAAGGTAAGTTTCATCTAAAACTTGAATGTCTTCGATGAGTACTGGTGGAAAATAATCTTTATGCGGAACAAGCAGATTGGGCAAATCTCCAAAAAGACTGATGTAGGAATAGGTATAAGCAAATAAAATGTTTTGTTGAATTGTTTCTAAATCTTCAAATGACTTTAAGGTAACTTCAGAAAGCCCCTCAATCACATCAATTTCATCTTTGCAACAATTTATTTTTACGACATCAGAATGCTTCTGTTTAGAAAATTCTGCATCTCCACATTTTTCACTCTCAGAAAATATAGCCACATCAATTAAAACATCTCCACAAAAATGCTTTTCTATCGTTAATGATAATGTCGAAAACAGCACCAAAAGTGATAATGCAACAGAAATGGTCTTATGTATGTACGTGAATTTCACAATGTAAAGTTACAAAAAATCTTAATTTGTGGAAGTGGTATTATTCAAACTATTAATGATTCAAGTTATGCTAAGAAAATCCGAATTCAATACCGATTAATTGTTGTTGTGAAAAAATAATAATACTGCCTAAATTTAGGTCGATCAGTAGATAAACCCTTTATTCCTAAGGCTACATATTTTTAGTGCTATGCTGTTGGGTTCTTGCACTAATGTTTAAATAATCTGCAAGTTCGTTTCTAGTTTTAAAACGCTTGGTAAGGATAGATTCTAACTAGATTATTGGTTTCTCAAACGTATGACTTGATTGCTTTTTTCGAAGTGATTTTAGTTCAAATGCACTTTTTTATCTAGAATTCAAAAGGTTTTACCATTGTTAATTATCAACAAAAATAACGATATTAACTATTTAAATTGGCATTAGAATTTGGAGTCCAGTTTTTGGAAGCTTCTTGTCAAGCAAAAATTAGCATTGTAAAATCTGCTTGACTTATTCGATTTCTAAACTCAGTTCCCTCATAATTTGAAATTTAGTAAGCTATGGATAATCTTAAAACAGCTTAAGAAGCTAAATGCTGCTGCTGAAGATATATCCACTATTTTTAATCACCAATATGATCTTTTACAATAAGTAAAGGGATTTTAAGATCTCTATTAAATAAATCTTCCGTAATGCTACCTAAACTCATGTTTGAAAAAGTATTGGAGCCTTTGTCGGCGACCATTAACAAATCAACATCATTTTTATAAGCTTCATTCTTTAATTTAGAAGCAATATTAGCTTCTCGTCCCAATATTTTATATTGTTTGATTTCTCCAGAGTAATTCATTTTATTGAGAAATTGATCGAACTTTTTGTCCACATAGCGACTCAGTTTAGGCTCTATTTTAGAGTCTGAGACATAGGGAGAAAAATGAATAGGCAAACTATACACATGAACGGCTTCCAAACTAAAATTTTGTTTTGATTGGATATACTCAGCAAAAGAAAAGCATTTTTTTGAAGCACTAGAAAAATCTGTACCAATCCACGCTTTTTTTAATTTTGTTCTCATGGTGGAAGGAACCCACAAAAATTCACATTTTATAGTTCTAAGTAGTTTAAACCCAAGAGTACCAGATCCATTTTTATTATTTTTATTCCCTAAAATAAGCAAGTCGATACTGTATTTATTTACGATATAGCTCATTAAGGATTCTGTATAAGGATCATCAGAAATCAATACTTCCCACTCTACTTTTGCTGTAAAGTTTGCCTGTATCATGTCTTTGATTTCCTCCGTAATAATACTTTCTAGATCTACACTTTCAATTTCTTTTTCAAGGACTTCAGATATTTCGTACCGCTTAATGTTATGAACAAAATACACTTTTTTAACGTCGGTTAATTCAGTAAAAAAAGAACTGTAGGCGATTAATTGTTCGTCAATATCAGATAAGTCTAAACCGACTAGCACTTTATTTAATGTCCTCATATGGATTCATTTTTATTGCGTTTTTTAATAATTTTCCTTACAATTTCTTCATAATCTTCTTTCTGTACAACCTCTTTATAGCGTTCGTGTTTTTTGACCTCATCTTTCAATCCTTTGTACAAGGAATAGCACATGACAAGAAGGATGATGGCAAAAGGCAATCCAGAAGCAATTGCTGCAGTTTGAAGCGCCCCGAGTCCACCACCTATGAGCAAGACTGCTGCAACAGCTCCTTCGGTAATCGCCCAAAAGATCCGTTGTCCCACAGGGGCGTCAATTTTACCACCAGAGGTAAGGTTATCTATCACTAGAGATCCTGAATCTGAAGAGGTTATAAAAAAGCCCATAATCAAAATAATGGCAACTATATTAAGACCCATGGTGAAAGGGAAGTCCTCAAAAAAGACGAATAGGGCAGTGGCTACGTCATTGTCCACCGCTACGGCAACTGCATCATTACCATTCATAACCATATCTAATGCAGAACTTCCAAAAGCTGTGACCCAAAAAAATGTAATTAAGGTAGGAACTATCAAAACTCCAAGGATAAATTCTTTAATCGTTCTCCCTTTAGAAATTCTGGCAATAAAAGTTCCAACAAAAGGAGACCATGATATCCACCAACCCCAATAAAAAATCGTCCAACTATTTTGCCAATCTCCACCCGTTAGACTCTCATTCCAAAGTGAAATTTCTACTACACTGCTAAAATAATTCCCTAAATTTTCAAAATAACTTTCAAAAATAAAAAGGGTAGGGCCTAAGATCAAAACTAAACCCAACAGTAAAACAGCTATCCTAATATTCCACTCACTTAAGACCTTCACCCCTTTATCAACTCCTAGAACAACCGAAATTGTTGCTATCAAGGTAATACCTGCAATAAGCAATACTTGAGTTGTCGTTCCACTACTAAATCCGAAGACCTGCTCTAAGCCCGCTGCTACTTGTTGCACTCCAAACCCAAGGGAAGTCGCCAGACCAAATAAGGTGGCTAAGACTGCAAAAATATCAATAATATCTCCTATTATTCCATATATTTTATCACCCAAGAAAGGATAAAAAACACTCCTTATCGTTAGTGGTAGACCTCTAGAATACGTAAAAAAAGCTAAGGCTAAACCTACTAAAGCATAAATAGCCCAAGGGTGAAACCCCCAGTGAAGAAAACTAAAATTCATAGCTTCCCTGGCTGCTTCGATCGTGTTTGCATCGGCATTTGGAGGTGCTCCAAAGTGGGTTACGGGCTCGGCGACACTCCAAAATAAAAGACCTATTCCCATACCAGCGCTAAACAGCATTGAGAACCAAGATACAGTCTTAAACTCTGGTTCAGCGTCCTTTCCTCCAAGCCTTATTTTACCGAACTTACTAAAGGCTAGATAAATAACAAAAATTAATATAAAATTTACGCTAAATACAAATAACCAGCCGCCATACTCTGCCACTTGGTTTTGAACAGTGCTAAAAAACTCTTCGGTTGATTCCCTATAAATGAGAGTTAGAGCAATTCCTATGGTGATCAAAATTATGGAAGAAAAAAAAACGGGACCGTTGACCTCAAGTCCAAAGATGGATTTCTTTTCATCACTTCTAATAACTTTTTCTGGCATAATTTTTATTTTAATCCTTCTTTGAAGGTTTTATTTTTCGAGGGCTTTTCTCGAATTTTTACAATTGATTTCTTAATCTCCACCTCATTGGTTTGCACTAGAGGTTTTTTATTTTTGAATTATCTGGATTTGTTATCCGTTAAAAAGTAATATCCAAAATTTATATTGAATCTTGCTTCCCAGCCTAAGTTTGGTTTTCCTTGGCCTAATTCGTTAGTAAAATCTCCACCAAACCAAGAATGGTTATATCCTGCAGCATAATCTACATAAATAAATACATCCCCAGCGCTCACTAGCATACCAGTCACATTCATAGCTGAGTTTTTGAACCCCTGAGCACGCTTGTCCATATACCCAAAATCGTTATAAAATTTCAGATTGCTAATGGGGCCAATATCAACAGGGAGATCGTATGAAACGGCAGCGGTATACATCTCAAAATCTGAAGCTACGTCATAAGGAAATCCATAAGCTCCCATGCGAACAATATCTCTGCTTTGTCCATCAGCATTCATGGGATTGTGACCCACTGTAAGTAGTTCCGTCTTTAAATTCCAGCGTTTATAAGATAGCTCATGATGGAGCCCTAAAGCATAATGGTCTCCAGTCTCTTTAGTTTCAATGTTGTACAAGCCACCATACTGAGCAGAGAAACCGATGCGATGCTTAAACTCCTCTCCAGTTTTGTAGATAAATTTTCCGTTAAATTGATTGATCTCTTTATTTTTACCCACGATATCATATGCATACCGATTGGAGCTTACTTCATTGGAGCCCCCTAAGTCGAACAACTCAGAATTTTTGAAAAAAGCTAGCTGGTATTCAAATTTATCTCCGATGTTCATATATTTTATTCCCATATCATGGTCGTCTTCTAGACCTACATAATAGGTCAAATTAAAAAACCAATTATTGGAGTTATACGTTTGAATCCCAAAGGGTACTTGAGTTAAGCCAATTTGAATATCTTCCTGTTCGCTTAGCGAATATCCCATCCAACCTTGTTTTAAAAAACCTCCCCCAAAGGAATCAGAATATTCTCGGTACTCAACATTGAGATACACATCTTTGTATCTTGCTTCTGCATTTATTCGAAAAATATCATAGATAAAGTCACCACCAATGTCTTTTTGGTCAGAATTCCAGGAACTGTACAGATAATTATAACGTAAGGCTCCGCCTATATTTACTATGGGTTTATCTTGACTATAAGTAAGAAAGGGAATCCAAATAAAGAGTAATATTTTAATCATATTTTGGTTTCTGGTTGTGAAAAGACAAAATCCAAATTGTAATTTGGGATTTTATTAAACTTCTTTTCACATTATAAATGATTTCATCAATCACGAATGGATTGAAATGCGAAGATATAACAACAGGTTTTTCCTATATACGAGTTGATTTTTTTCTGAAAATCGGACTCATAGTCGTGTTGTTTCTCATTTTTGCAAACTGTTAACAAGTGAAAAAATGCAATTTCATCACTATGTTAATTTGAAAAAATGCAATTTACGAATTAAAAACTAAAAGGCTCCGTAAATCCAAAAATTATCATAAAATATGAATATGCTAGTGTCTTTTGCCTTTCCAAGTTCCCCCATACTTATAATGCGTTTCAGTCTGCTTTTCTTCAACACAGGTTTTGCAGGCAAATAGCCATGCTTTTCCCTTTTTGATTTGAATTCTATACAAGACTTCAAAATCATGACTACAAATTGCACATGTTTTTGTTTTCAAAATAATCTAAGAATTATCGGGTGAGCTTTTGTATGATCTCTTTGTGATGAGGGAACATCTGTTGAAGTTCTTTTTGATCTGCTAAATTGAAGTCATCAAAATCGAACCCCGGAGCGACTGTACACCCTACTAAAGCAAAGCTGTTTTCAGTTTTCATTTCCGCAGCAAACCAATGCTGAGCTGGAACTATAAATTGAGGAGTTTCGTTTTGACTAAAGTCATTTCCAATGCTTACTTGAGAATAGTTACCTTGAGGTGAAACTATATGCAGTGTGATGGTTTGCCCTAGGTAAAAATGCCAAGTTTCATCTTGATTTACTTTATGAAAAGCTGAAAATTCATCTGAGGTGAGCATAAAATAGATGCATGTACTTGCGTTTCTACCAGAAGTAAATTCAGAAGGTAAAGCAGAATCAGGAAGTAGGATTTCACTTCTATAAGTTTCTTTAAAATAGCCTCCTTCAGGATGTTTTTCGAGCTGTAGTTTATCGATAAGTTCTTCTTTTCTAAGCATGTTTTAGTGTTTATCTAACCAGTGTTTTGCATTTTGAAAGGCTTCTATCCAAGGCGATACTTCATCTTTTCTATCTTTTGGATAATGGGCCCAGTTCCATGAAAAGGTGGAACGTTCTAAATGAGGCATCATTACAAGATGTCGTCCTGAATCATCACATAACATAGCAGCATTGTAATCTGAACCATTCGGATTACAAGGAAATTCTTTTCTAAAGTATTTTGCAGGAATGGAATACTTAGATTCTTCTAAGGGTAAGTGAAATTTACCTTCACCATGGGCTATCCAAATTCCTAGAGTAGAGCCTTCGAGGCTTTTTAGCATAATGCTACTGCTTTCAGCAATATCGACTGCGGTAAATCTACATTCAAATTTTCCAGAGTCATTATGAAGCATTTTAGGTTTGTCCTTATGGTGAGGAGTAATGAGACCTAGTTCCACAAACAGTTGGCAACCATTGCAAACTCCTAGAGATAAGGTGTCTTCTCTCTCGAAGAAATTACGCAAAGCCAAATTAGCATTTTCATTGTACTTAAAAGTGCCTGCCCACCCTTTAGCACTGCCTAAAACATCAGAATTGGAAAAACCGCCTACCGCTGCTATAAACTGAACATCTTCAAGGGTTTCTTCACCAGACATTAAATCTGTCATGTGAATGTCTTTTACATCGAATCCAGCTAGGTACATGGCTCTTGCCATTTCTCGTTCACTGTTAGATCCTTTTTCCCTTATAATAGCGGCTTTAACGCGTTTGCCTTTTACAGCTTTAAGTGTCCCATCAAAATGCTCAGGAAACTTAAATTTTAAAGCATTGTGTTTAAAATTATCATGACGTTCTTTAGCTTTTTTCTCACCACTTTGGCGCTTGTCGAATTCATAAGAGGTTTGCATCCAACACGTTCTATACGTATCGATATCAAATTCTAAATTTTGATCTTTATGAGAAATCTTGAGTGCCCCAGAGGCATTAACTTCTCCTAAATATAAAGGCTCAATACTGAGTTCTTTAAACTCATTTGTGATTTCGTCATTCACTTGAAAGACAATACCAGAATTTTCTGAGAACAAAATTTTAAAAATATCTTGTTCTTTAAATTTTGAAAGCTGGATATCAGCTCCAAGATCGTTGTCTGCAAAACACAATTCTAGCAGTGTTGTTATCAAACCACCAGAAGAAATATCATGTCCACTTGCTATTTTATGATGTTTAATTAAAGTTTGAACAGCATTAAACTTCTTTTTAAATTCTTCATCCCTATGAATACCTGGTGCTTTACTTCCTAATTTACCTAAGGTTTGAGCAAAAGCAGAACCTCCTAATTGCATGCTATGCTGGGATAAATCTAAATAGTAAATAGATCCGCTATTTTTCTGAAACATGGGTTCCACAACATTTGTAATGTCATTACAATTTGCTGCTGCGGATATAATAACGGTACCTGGGGAAAGCACCTCTTTATCTTTGTAACGTTGCTTCATCGATAAGGAATCTTTTCCGGTAGGGATATTTATTCCTAAATTAATGGCAAATTCTGAAACGGCCTGCACAGCATCATATAATCTCGCATCTTCTCCAGGATTATGACATGGCCACATCCAGTTGGCAGATAATGATACCGAGGTTAGATTGTCTTTTAGAGGAGCCCAAATAAGGTTCGTGAGGGCTTCAGCAATAGAATTTTTGGCACCAGCAACAGGATCAATAAGTCCAGAAATGGGGGAATGTCCAATAGAACTGGCAATGCCTTCTTTGCCGTTGTAATCTAAAGCTATCACTCCACAGTTGTTAAGAGGAATTTGAAGCGGGCCTAGGGTTTGCTGCACGGCAACTCGTCCAGTCACACAGCGATCTACTTTATTCACTAGCCAGTCTTTACAAGCTATAGATTCCAGCTGAAGCAGCTTTTCTACATAGCTGTAAATATGGTCTGGATGATACGTTATTTCATTATATTTTCTATCTACTCTTTGATCTTTCATAAAGGTTTTTGGAGAACTTCCAAACATATCTTCAAGCTTAAGATCTAGAGGTTTTTCTTGTGTTTTGGAATTTTTAAAAACAAATTGATGATCGCTGGTGACCTTTCCAACTCTGTACATTGGAGACCGTTCACGCAAGGCGACTTTTTCTAAAAACTTAGAATCTTCTTCACTGATGACAAGTCCCATGCGTTCTTGGGATTCGTTACCAATAATCTCTTTAGCAGAAAGCGTTGTGTCTCCTATAGGAAGCTTGTTGATATCGATATGGCCTCCTGTGTCTTCTACCAATTCGCTTAAGCAGTTTAAATGTCCACCAGCACCATGATCGTGAATGGAACGAATAGGATTATGATCTAGTTCCACCATGGCTCTAATAGCATTGGCTGCTCTTTTTTGCATTTCAGGATTAGACCGTTGCACAGCATTTAATTCAATATTACTGTTAAATTTCCCAGTGTCCGAAGAAGATACTGCAGCACCTCCCATTCCAATTCTATAGTTGTCTCCACCAAGAATAACAATATCATCATTTTCTTGAGGCAATTCTTTTATAGCTTGATTGGCCTTGCCGTATCCGACACCTCCAGCTAACATAACGACTTTATCGTAAGCTAAAAGTCTGTTGTGTTCTTCATGTTCAAAGGTGAAAAGAGAACCATTGATGAGGGGCTGGCCAAACTTATTACCAAAATCTGAAGCCCCATTGGAGGCTTTAATCAAAATATCAAGCGGACTTTGATACAGCCAGTCTCTTTCAGCAATTGCTTTTTCCCAGGGTTTATCATCTTTTAATCTTGGATAAGCAGTCATATACACGGCAGATCCAGAAAGAGGCAAAGATCCTTTTCCTCCAGCTAACCTGTCTCGTATTTCACCACCGCTTCCCGTTGCTGCCCCGTTGAAAGGTTCAACAGTAGTTGGAAAATTATGAGTTTCAGCTTTTAAGGAAATGACAGAACTGAAAGTTGAGTTTTTATATTCTGAAGCTATATCTGGTCTTTGAGGAGCGAATTGCTCAACTTGGGGCCCTTCGATAAAAGCGACATTGTCTTTGTAGGCAGAAACGATTGTATTGGGATGCGTTTCAGAAGTTTTTCTTATCAGTTGAAAGAGGGACTCTTTTTGCTCTTCTCCATCAATAACAAAAGTACCATTGAAAATTTTATGGCGACAATGTTCCGAGTTGACCTGAGAAAAACCGAAAACCTCTGCATCGGTAAGATTACGTTTCAATTTTTCGGATAACTTTTCTAAATAATTGACCTCCTCGCCATTAAGCGCTAAACCTTCCTTTTGATTGTAAGCTGAAATATCACTTATTGCTAAAACCGGTTCTGGTTCTATATGAATTGTAAACAGGTCTTGATCCAATCCACTATACTTTTGAAAAAGCATTTTATCAAAATGTGTCTTTTCAGAAGTTACTTCATGAAATTCTTCAATCCTTGAAATTCCTTCAATTCCCATGTTTTGGGTGATTTCAACGGCATTGGTACTCCATGGAGTAATCATAACTTGTCTAGGTCCTATATATTGACCCTCCAAATGTTTTTTGTCTACGAAAAGGGCCTCACCAAAAACCCATTTTAGTTTTTTGATAGTTTCGTAATCTGGTCGTTTATCTATGGAAACAGCGAAGCGTTGCGTCGATTCAGCCTTGAAGAAGATTATCATTTCTTGATGAATTAAAGTTGTGATTTGACGCCCCCAAAATTACGATAAATATGTGAGTATTTTTAGAAATTGATTAAGTTTGACCTGAGAGTAAAATCACAGATTTCTAGATCGCTAAAAATTAATTTCAAAATTGAATTCTTGAAAAACACCATTCTAAAGTTACTGGCTATTTTTTTTCCAATTCAATTGCTTTTTATTTACATCCTTAAGGGATATCCTAATCTGGTAGAAACTTATTATAGTCAGTCTTTTTTTGTTTATATCTCCCAACTTCAACACTTTTTAACATCATGGATTCCTTTTTCTATCGGGGATATATTTTATTCAGCTTTGGTGCTAATTATTTTAGGATGGCTCATCAAGTTCATAAGGCGAAAGATTAAAGGACTAAAGACGATGCTGCTGGAAGCTTTTGCATTTGTCTCTTTAATCTATTTTTTATTTCATGTATTTTGGGGATTTAATTATTACAGGCTTCCGCTTCATGACTCTTTAGGAATTTCCACGGAATATAACAAAGCAGACTTATTGGAGTACACTTGCGATCTCATTCAACAAACCAATATTCTACATTCTCAATTGGTGAGTGAGGACAGTTTGAAGGTTAACTACGATTTTACACAAAAGGAAGTTCAAGATCTGGTATTTCAGGCTTACCAAAATACAGGTAATACCGACTTGAAAATTTCTTATCGCATAGAAAACTTGAAGCCTTCTTTGTTTTCGCTCCCGCTTTCCTACGCAGGGTTTAGTGGGTATGTGAACCCATTTACAAACGAAGCTCAGTATAACTATAAGATTCCTACGTATAAATTCCCAACAACGATGGCTCACGAGATCGGACATCAGTTGGGCTTTTCTAAGGAAAATGAAGCTAATTTTATAGCCTCTATCATTACCATGGAAGACAGCAATAAATTTTTACGTTACTCAGGTTTAACTTTTGCTTTAAAGTACAGTCTTAACGATATGTATAAAAAAGACCCAGTCTTATCGGGAGTTCTGATTTCTGATCTGCATCCTGGTATTCTCAAAAACTATCAAGAAGTTCAAAATTTTTGGGAAACTTATACAGGTCCAGTTGAGTTAATTATGGAAAAAGTTTACGGGAATTATCTAAAGATCAATAATCAGCCTCAAGGCATGGAAAGTTATAGCTATGTCGTCGCGTTGCTGGTTAATTATTATAAACAACAATCATACTAACCATAAAATTTAATCTCAATGAAACAAAATGTCTTCTTATTATTTTGCTTATTTAGTTTGAGTCTTTTTGCTCAGGATTATTTTCCTGACAACAAGGCTGTAAAAACTAAATCAAGTAATTATATCGCCTTGGAATCTGCGATTATTCATATTTCTCCATCAGAGACACTTGAAAATGCGACTCTTCTGATTAAGGATGGAAAAATTGTAGAGGCTGGTAAAAATTTAAAATTACCTCAGAACACAGTTAAAATTAACGCCAACGGAAAACACATCTATCCCTCTTTTGTTGAAGTCTATTCAGATTTTGGAATCAAGGATATCCAAAAAGCGGCAAGTTCTAGTCAGCCACAATATGAGCCTAATAGAAAAGGCTATTATTGGAATGACCACGTAAGACCAGAGCAATCTGCAAAATCCCATTTTAAATTTGATGAAAAAACTGCAGAAACTATGCGTAAAGCTGGTTTTGGAGCTGTGAATACCCATATTACTGACGGATTTATAAGAGGAAATGGTGCCTTGATGGCACTCGTGGAGAGTGATAACTTCAACAGTAATCTGCTGAATGAGAATTCAGGCATGTATTATGAATTTAGCAAAAGCAAACAGTCTAGACAAGCTTACCCAAGCTCTATAATGGGATACACCGCTTTGTTGAGGCAATTTTATCATGATAGTAAAGCTTATCAAAACAACATTATAGAAGAGAAAGATCTTGCTATTGAAGCGTATTTGGCTAAGAAAAGTCTACCCCAATTATTTTCTGTAGACGATTATCTGGATGCTTTACGGGCCGATAAGATCGGAGATCAATTTGGAGTGCAATACACCATCATTGGATCTGGAGATGAATATAAAAGAGTAGAAACCATAAAAGCCACCAACGCTCATTTTGTACTGCCCTTAAAATTTCCAGACGCCTACAACGTTGAAGATCCTTTCCTAAGAGATTATCTTGCTTTGGGAGAGATGAAACACTGGCAATATGCTCCAGTAAATGCTAAAATCCTTTCAGAAAATGGAATAGATATATCATTCACAACTAAGGGTTTAAAATCGCCAGAAGATTTACTCAAAAATCTTAAAAAGTCAGTCGACCTAGGTTTAGACAAAACCATAGCTTTCGCCGCTTTAACCACTCAACCTGCGAAAGTTATCGGTGCTTCAGACCTTTTAGGAACTTTGGAGAAGGGTAAAATTGCCAACTTTATTATCACATCTCATGAATTATTTGAAGACGAATTTAAAATTCATGAAAACTGGGTTCAAGGTCACCGTCATAGTTATGAGCCTTTGGATGTTGTGGATATTTCGGGCAACTATGATTTGGTTTTTAATGGTGAAACTTTCGATATGACCATCACAAACAAATCTGGAAAATTCTCTGTTGAAATTAAAAAGGATACTTTAAAACTAGGAACTAAACTCAATTATGAAGAGGATTGGATGACTCTAATTTTAAATGATGCTGACGTATTAAAAGAAGAGTATGCTATTTTATCTTCTAAAATAGAGCCTTTTCAATCCAGTTTCAGTGGTAAAGCTATTTTAGCAAATGGAGATACGACTGGCTTTAAAGCAACGCAAAAAGCAGAGGAAAATTCAGAAAAGAAGGATGAAGAGGAGGAAGAGGAAGAAGAAAGCATGGAAATGCTATCGATGTCTTATCCTAATTTGGCTTATGGAAGAGATGAAGCCTCTACAGAATCACAGCGTTTACTGATTAAAAACGCCACAGTAATTACTGGAGAATCTCAAGGAACACTAGAAAATACGGACGTTTTACTTAAGGACGGAAAAATCGATAAAATTGGTAAAGATTTGAGCGACAAACGTGCAAAAGTTATTGACGGAACTGGTAAGTTTTTAACGGCAGGAATTATAGATGAGCATTCTCATATCGCGGGAACTTCCATCAATGAGGGAGGGCACAATTCTTCTGCAGAGGTTACCATGGAAGATGCTATAGATCCTGATGATATCAGTATTTATAGAGCAATTGCAGGTGGAGTTACCAGTATACAGTTGTTACATGGATCTGCAAATCCAATTGGTGGACGTTCTGCTATTTTAAAATTGAAATGGGGAGAGAATGCAGAAGATCTAATTTATGACAATTCACCAAAATATATAAAATTTGCCCTTGGGGAAAATGTAAAGCAATCCAACTGGGGTGGAAATTCAAGATTCCCACAATCTAGAATGGGTGTGGAGCAAGTGTTTAAGGACTACTTCTCTAGAGCAAAAGCTTATGGCAAGAAAAAAGCCACAGGTGAGCCTTATCGATACGATGATGAAATGGAAACTCTACTCGAAATCATCAATGGAGAGCGATTTATCAGTTGCCATTCTTATGTTCAAAGTGAAATCAATATGCTGATGAAAGTAGCTGAAGAATTTGATTTTAAAGTCAACACATTTACACACATTTTGGAAGGTTATAAGGTGGCTGATATCATGAAAGAACATGGAGCAGGAGCTTCTACCTTTAGTGATTGGTGGTCTTACAAATACGAAGTGAAAGATGCGATCCCTTTCAATGCCTCTATTATGCACAACCAAGGAGTTACTGTAGCCATAAATAGTGATGATGGCGAAATGATAAGACGCTTAAATCAAGAAGCGGCCAAAAGCATGAAATATGGTGGAGTTTCAGCTGAGGACGCCTGGAAATTTGTCACGCTTAATCCTGCAAAACTTCTTCATCTAGACGATAGAGTAGGAAGTATAAAAGAAGGAAAAGATGCAGATGTTGTTCTTTGGAGTGCAGATCCTCTTTCCATTTACGCAAAACCTGAAAAAACCATTATTGAAGGAGTTGTGTATTTTGATATCGAAAAAGATAAAGTTTTGCGCGATCAAATTCAGAAGGAAAGACAATTCTTAATCCATAAAATGATGAAGGCTAAAAACAAAGGTTTAAAAACTCAGCCTATTCAAAAGAAAGAGAAAGCCTTTCTACACTGCGATAGTTTAGATGATATTAACCATATACACGAATAAGATGAAATACATACATATACTATTAAGCTGTGTTGTTGCATTGGCCTCTACACAATTTATAAATGCTCAACAAACCCCAGCACCACAACAATCTGAAGCTATTTCTATAGTGGGAGCGACCGCTCATATTGGTAATACCGATGTCGTTGAAAACTCTGTAGTGGTTTTTGAAAATGGAAAAATAACCTATGTGGGCACAGATACTTCTCAAGCAAAAGGGGAAACCATCGATGCAAATGGGAAACATGTTTACCCTGGCTTTATAGCTCCCAATGCTACTTTAGGCCTTGTCGAAATTGATGCTGTTGCCGCTACGGACGATGAAGATGAATTGGGTAAAATGCTACCTCACGTTAGAAGTTTAATCGCTTATAACGCCGAAAGTCAAGTCGTTGAAAGTATGCGTCCCAATGGTGTGTTGATGGGTCAGATTACACCTCAGGGTGGGCGTATTTCTGGGACTTCTTCTGTTGTTCAATTTGACGCTTGGAATTGGGAAGATGCGGTGATTAAGGAAAATGATGCCATTCACTTAAATTGGCCTAATGGGTTTAGCAGAAGTGGAAACTGGTATGATATGGATAGAGTTTGGGAGAAAAATAAAGAGTATACCCAAGAAATAGATGAAGTGGTGGCTTACTTTAAAAATGCTGAAGCCTATGTTCCTGGTTCTAAGGAAAAAGACTTGGAATTTGAGGCTATGGATGGACTGTTTGACGGTTCAAAAGGTTTATTTATCCATGTGGATGGCGAAAAGGAAATCAAAGATGTGATTAGCTTTAAAAGAAAAATGAATCTAGACAGAGTGACTATTGTTGGTGGATATCACGCTTATAAAGTAGCTGCCGATTTAAAAGCTAATGGTATTTCTGTATTGATACAACGGACACACCTCAATCCGAATTTTGAAGATGATGATTATGATTTACCCTATAAATTGCCTAAATTATTGAGTGATGCAGGTGTTTTAGTAGCTTTGGAAGGGAGTGGACGTATGGAACGTATGAATTCCCGAAACCTACCATTCTATGCAGGAACTGCTGCTGCATTTGGAGTGGATAAGGAGTTGGCATTACAGATGATTACCCTTAACACAGCAAAAATTCTTGGTATGGAAGATCAAATTGGTTCTCTTGAAGTGGGTAAAGATGCTACTCTTTTTATCAGTGAAGGCGATGCCCTCGATATGGGAGGAAATATCTTGACCAAAGCTTTTATACAAGGAAGGGATATAAGTTTAGAGACTCATCAAACGGAATTGTACAAAAGGTATTCAAAAAAATACCAAGACTAGTTTTTAAAAGTTTATCATAAAAAAAGCTGCCCTGAATAGGCAGCTTTTTTTTATGATAAACTTTTTGCTTCGACGAGGAATCTCAGAGTCATTCCGACAGAGAAGTTTTTTTGCCTTGATGAGGAATCTGAATGTCATTCCGACAGAGAAGCTTTTTGCTTCGACGAGGAATCTCAATGTCATTCCGACAGAGAGGCACTTTTGCCTTGATGAGGAATCTGAATGTCATTCCGACAGAGAAGCTTTTTGCTTCGACGAGGAATCTCAATGTCATTCCGACAGAGAAGCTTTTTGCTTCGACGAGGAATCTTTAGTTTTTTGACAAGGATAGATTCTTCAGCCGCCTATCGGCTCCTTCAGAATGACAGTAGCGTTTTGTCATTCCGACGATAAGAGGAATCTCAGTGTCATTCCGACAGAGAAGCTTTTTGCTTCGACGAGGAATCTGAATGTCATTCCGACAGAGAAGCCCTTTTTGCTTCGACGAGGAATCTATGTGCTTTCGATAAAAAGAGATTCTTCAGTCGCGAAAAGCTCTTTCAGAATGACAGTGGCGTTTTGTCATTCCGACGATAAGAGGAATCTGAATGTCATTCCGACAGAGAAGCTTTTTGCTTCGACGAGGAATCTATGTGCTTTCGATAAAAAGAGATTCTTCAGTCGCCTATCGGCTCTTTCAGGATGACAGCGGCGTTTTATCATTCCGACAGAGAAGCTTTTTGCTTCAACGAGGAATCTATGTGCTTTCGATAAAAAGAGATTCTTCAGTCGCGAAAAGCTCTTTCAGAAGGACAGTAGCGTTTTGTCATTCCGACAGAGAAGCCCTTTTTGCTTCGACGAGGAATCTATGTGCTTTCGATAAAAAGAGATTCTTCAGTCGCGAAAGGCTCCTTCAGAATGACAGCAGCAAAATATCTTTTTAAGAGAGAGGCTTTTTTTATGTATGAAATTCAAATTTTAGCAAAATATATTATATTCGTATTATGGACGCAAAAACCCTACAAACACCCATCGAATACTTAAAAGGTGTTGGTCCCAATAGAGCAGATTTATTGAAAACTGAACTGCATATCCATAATTTTCAAAATTTACTTGAGTTTTTCCCATTTAGATACATCGATAAGTCTCGCTTTTATAAAATATCTGAGTTGCAGGATAATTCTGCGGAAGTTCAAATTATCGGAAAGATAACAGGGGTGCGGACCCTTCCTATGAAACAAGGTAAGCGAGTGGTTGCAAACTTTCAAGATGATACCGGGAGTATAGAATTGGTTTGGTTTCGAGGTCACAAATGGATTCTGGAAAACGTGAATACGAACGCGGCTTATGTCATTTTTGGTAAATTAAATAATTTCAATGGTAGCTTTTCGATGCCACATCCGGAGATTGAGGAGTTGGAAAAAGCCAAAACAAAGTCTAACCTAAAAATGTATCCCGTATATCCTTCTACTGAAAAATTAAGTAAAAGAGGGATTTCCAATCGTGTCATAAGCACTTTGATGTTAGGGTTGCTCGAACAATCGGGGAATTTCAGTGAAACTTTACCCTCTTCGATTATGTCGGATTTAAAGTTAATATCAAAGACGGAAGCCATGAGAAATATTCATTTCCCTCACTCTTCAGAGCTTTTGGCCAAAGCGCAATTCCGACTCAAGTTTGAAGAATTTTTCTACATCCAATTGCAGTTGCTTAGAAAAAATGCGGTTCATAAATCAAAAATTAAAGGCTTTAGGTTTAAGCAAGTGGGTGAGTATTTCAATGCATTTTATAACACTGTTCTTCCCTTTGAACTTACTGGTGCTCAAAAGCGAGTACTAAGAGAAATACGCAAAGATCTAGGAAGTAATGCACAGATGAATCGCCTATTACAGGGTGATGTAGGCTCAGGAAAAACCATAGTAGCTCTTATGAGCATGTTAATAGCTATAGATAATGGATTTCAGGCCTGTTTGATGGCACCAACCGAAATTCTGGCTTCACAACATTATGAAGGCATTTCAAAATTATGTGAACCTATAGGAGTTCAAGTAGAGATTTTGACGGGTTCCACCAAGAAGAAGGATAGAAAAGTATTACATGAACGCCTTCAAAACGGTGAATTGCATATTTTAATTGGAACCCATGCGCTTATTGAAGATACCGTAAAATTCAAAAATATTGGCCTAGCCGTTATAGATGAGCAGCACCGATTTGGAGTTGCGCAGCGTGCTAAACTATGGAAGAAAAATACGTTACCACCTCATGTTCTAGTGATGACAGCCACACCTATCCCCAGAACGTTAGCCATGAGTTTATATGGTGATTTAGACATATCTGTGATCGATGAATTGCCACCAGGAAGGAAACCTATCAAAACCGTACATCGCTTCGATAGCAATCGGTTAAAGGTTTTCAAGTTTATAAAAGATGAAGTCCATAAAGGCCGTCAGGTGTATATCGTTTATCCACTGATTGAAGAATCTGCCAACTTTGACTATAAAGATCTAATGGACGGCTATGCAAGTATAGAACGCGAATTTCCAAAACCCAAGTATCAAATTTCAATTGTTCATGGCAAGATGAAGCCTCAAGATAAAGCTTATGAGATGGAACGCTTCGTTAAAGGAAAAACACAGATCATGGTCGCCACGACTGTCATAGAAGTTGGCGTTAACGTCCCTAATGCCAGTTTAATGATTATAGAGAGTGCTGAGCGTTTTGGCTTATCACAGTTACACCAATTGAGAGGCCGAGTAGGACGAGGGGCAGAGCAGAGTTATTGTGTTCTCATCACAGGGAAAAAATTAAGTGCTGATGGGAAAACCCGGATGGAAACCCTGACAGGTACCAACGACGGATTTGAAATCGCTGAGGTCGATTTAAAATTGAGAGGCCCTGGTAATTTGATGGGAACCCAGCAAAGTGGAGTTCTCGAATTAAAAATCGCTGACTTGGTTAAGGACAATCAGATTTTAAAAATTGCTCGGAGCTATGCTCACCACGTTATCAAGGCCGATCCTAATTTCAAATTAGAGGAGCACCACATGATCAATGTGGCTTTCAGAGCCCTATTTAATGATAAGACGATTTGGAATTATATAAGTTAGAGTTTGTCTTCGACGAGGAATCTCAATGTCATTCCGACAGAGAAGTTCTTTTTCTTCGACGAGGAATCTCAATGTCATTCCGACAGAGAAGCTTTTGTCTTCGACGAGGAATCTCAATGTCATTCCGACAGAGAAGTTTTTTGGCTTCGACGAGGAATCTTTTTGTCATTCCGACAGAGAAGCTTTTTGGCTTCGACGAGTAATCTCAGTGTCATTCCGACAGAGAAGTTCTTTTTCTTCGACGAGGAATCTCAATGTCATTCCGACAGAGAAGCTTTTTTTCTTCGATGAGGAATCTATGTGCTTTCGATAAAAAGAGATTCTTCAGTCACTAAAAAGGCTCCTTCAGAATGACAGCAGTGTCTAGTCATTCCGACAGAGAAGCTCTTTGGCTTCGACGAGGAATCTCAATGTCATTCCGACAGAGAAGCTTTTTAGCTTCGACGAGGAATCTATTGTACTTTCGATAAAAAGAGATTCTTCAGTCGCCTATCGGCTCTTTCAGAATAACAGCAGTGTCTTGTCATTCCGACTGGGAAGTTTTTTGCTTCGACAAGGACTCTTTATGTTGTTGTGAGAATCGATTAATAATAGAAGGAGAAACTAACTTTAATTGCGGTTTGAAAATGGACTTTACATTAAAGAGTGAAAACCGTTAACGATATCACACTTTTAAAAAGTATTATCCAACACTAGTGATTATATTTATAGAAATTCTGCCACTATGAAAAATTTATTGATGCTTAAAAGTTGCATTTTATGTTTTACATTATTTTGTTTGTGTTCTACGTCTTTTTCTCAGGCTCAGAAGACCATAAATTTAGATACATTATCGCTTACATATGCAAAGTCTTCATTTGATGAACTGCATGAGTTTTTTAGTTTACCAAATGATGCAAACCAACCTGAACAAATTGAACCTAATGTTAAATGGTGTGAAAGTGCTTTTGCAAAAAGAGGTTTTAAAACACAACGTTTAGACACTGAAGGAATACCACTGTTACTTGCTACAAAAAATTATCCAAATGCTAAAAAGACTGTTTTAATATATTTACAAGTCGATGGTCAACCTGTTGATATTACTAAATGGAATCAACCAGATGCTTACATTCCGGCATTAAAAAAACAAGATGAAAATGGGGAATGGAACACTATTGATTGGAACAACCTAAAGGGTGAATTAAATAGAGATTGGCGAATTTTTTCGCGTTCAGCCTCTGATGCTCGTGGTCCAGACATGATGTTTCTAAAAGCTATGGATATCGTTAATGATTTAAAAGTGCAGCCCAATTTCAATATTAAAGTCATTATGGATTTTGAAGAAGAATTAGGTTCTCCATGTTTACCAAAAGCAGTTAGCCAATTTAAAAGTGAACTTGATGCAGATATGTTAGTCATTTTTGATGGGCCTAGACACCTATCAAACGAGCCAACTCTAACTTATGGCGCAAGGGGTATTGCCAAGATTTCATTGGAAGTCTTTGGGCCAAGAGTGCCTTTGCACAGCGGAAACTATGGAAATTACTCACCAAATCCAGCACTGAAGCTTTCAAAATTATTAGCAACTATGTGGAATGATGATGGACGTGTTGCTATCCCTAATTGGTACGATGGCATCACTATTTCTGATGAAGTAAAAGAAATTTTAAAGCAAGTGCCAGATGATGAAGCACAAATTCAGAAAGACTTCGGAATTGCTTCTACCGAAAATATCGGCACTAACTTTCAAGAAGCTATACAGTATCCAGCTTTGGGTATTTTAGGATTAGAGGCAGCATGGGTGGGTAACCAAACGCGAACTATCATCCCCGCGACCGCAATCGCCGAATTAAATATAAGATTGGTAAAAGAAACCAATGGCAACCATATGGTTAAATTGGTAAAAGATCACATCATCAATCAAGGGTATTATTTAGTTGAAGACAAACCAACTGAAAAAGAACGTATGGCATATGATAAAATTATGCGTTTTAATGCTGAGGTTTCATACGGAGCCTTTAGAACAGAGTTTGATACTGAAGTAGGAGCGTGGTTGAGAAAAGGAATGCAAACTGCTTTCGGAAAAGATCCTATACAAATTAGAACAAGTGGCGGTTCCATACCTATCTCCCCTTTTGTGATAACCTTAGATATTCCTGCAGTTGCGGTGCCTACAGTCAATCCAGATAATAATCAACATAGTCCAAACGAAAATATTCGTCTAGGCAATTATGTAGATGGTATTAAAACTATTGCAGCTATTTTAATGGAAAAGCTATAATGGTTATTTCCTAATTTTCTTTTTATCTGTTTTTTAAAAGTTTATCTATATGTGGTAAAAGAAAACTTGAAGTTTGATTCAACTTTTTTAATATATTTAAATTAGTGAATCTTCAATAATAAAGTTCAAAAATATTACTTCCCAATACAGAAAGTACTTGCCCAATAATAACAAGGGGTGAGGGCGTTTCAACACAAATACAACACAAGAAATAGTTTAAAAAGGGGTAATGCATTTAACTTTTATCCCTTTAGACCGATCTTAATTTATAAATAAGCGTTAGCCATACCTTCTATAGCACAACGCTCATTTTATATGGGAATAAGCTTTTATCTCATTTAGAAAAATAATAGATTTACAATTGATGAAAATCCGTTAAATTCTTTTTAACGGTTCTTGTAAAAAACAAACTCAACTTATAAATGTCAGAGGATCAAAAAAGATTATTAAAAAAGCAGCTATGGGCAATCGCCAACCTTCTAAGAGGTAAAATGGATGCCGATGATTACAGAAACTATATACTGGGCTTTATTTTTTTTAAATACCTTTCGGAAAAACTCCATATCTATGCTGATGAAATATTGGAGCCCGACAACTTAACCTATGAACAAATAGACGAAAACCTAGAAAGTAATAAGGTCTTTATTGATGCTATTCGAAAAGCCTGTATCAAAAAACTGGGTTACTTTTTAAAACCTTCAGAATTATTTACTTCTATTGCTCAAAAAGGCAACAACCTTTCTGAAGTTGAAACCAATGAAAATGATGAAGCTAAACAGTTTTTCATCATTGAAGATCTAGAGCGTATTCTGAATAATATCGAGCAAAGTACCATGGGAACAGAGTCTGAAGATGACTTTGTTAGCTTGTTTGAAGATTTGGATTTAACATCCTCAAAATTAGGCAGAACCGTAAAGGCTAAAAATGAAATTATCGCTAAAATTATTACGCATTTAGATGAAATTGACTTCAAATTAAAAGATTCTGAAAGTGATTTACTAGGGGATGCGTACGAGTATTTAATTGGCGAATTTGCCTCAAATGCAGGTAAAAAGGCAGGGGAGTTTTATACACCGCAGGAAGTCTCTACCATATTAGCAAAAATTGTCACTACCCGTAAAAAACGTATAAAATCGGTTTATGATCCTACTTGTGGTAGTGGGTCTTTGCTATTGAGAGTTGCTAAAGAAGTTGAAGATGTGGGTTTTTTTTACGGTCAAGAGTTGAACAGGACAACGTACAACCTCGCCCGTATGAATATGATTTTGCATGATGTACATTTTAGCAAATTCGATATTAAGCAAGCCGATACCTTGGAGGAACCCCAGCATAAAGAAATGGAATTAAAAGCTGAAGCTATTGTTGCCAACCCACCATTTTCTGCTAAGTGGAGTGCCAGCGGCATTTTTAGTACCGACGATAGGTTTAGCCAATATGGGAAGTTAGCCCCAAAAACCAAAGCAGATTTTGCCTTTGTTCAACACATGGTCCATCATCTGGATGAAAACGGGATTATGGCAACGGTATTACCACATGGTGTGTTGTTTAGAGGTTCTTCAGAAGCACATATAAGACGTTATTTAATAGAAGATAGAAATTACATAGATGCCGTTATAGGCTTACCTGCCAACATCTTTTTTGGTACTGGAATTCCTACTTGTATAATGGTGATTAAAAAATGTAGAGAGGATAATGAAGATGTTTTATTTATAGATGCGAGTAATCATTTTGAAAAGCAAGGCAAAGACAATAAGCTGCTACCAGAACATATAGAAGCAATAGTAGATACCTATAAAAATAGAACCGTAACCGATAAATACAGTTATAGAGCCACTCTACAAGAAATAGCAGATAATGATTACAACCTGAATATACCGCGTTATGTAGACACTTTTGAAGAAGAAGACTCTGTAGATATTACCGCTGTCGCGAAAGACATAAAAGCACTAGACCTAGAGATCGCAGAAACCAATACTCGTATTGCCGACTTCTGTAAAGAGTTGAATATTGAAACTCCTTTTTAAGCTATGAGCATGAGCAATACTATTACTACTGCATATCTGAGCGTGACCCAAGGGTTGGGCTATACGTTGCAATCTTTTTGCTCGTACCTCACAAAAAGGATTTCCACTGCTAACCCTCACGCAAAAAAACAACTGTTATGCTAGAAAAAAAACAAGTACCTGTATTGCGGTTTGCGGAGTTTGATGAGAAATGGAAAAAGCAAAAATTAATAGATATAAGTATAAATGGATTCACCAATGGTGCTTTTAACGACCCCCGAAAAGTAGGCAGTGGTTATAGAATTATAAATGTTAAGGATATGTTTCTTAACAGCACTATTGTTGTCGATAATTTAGAAAGGGTTGCATTAGATGAGAAAGAGTTTTTAAGAAATAAAGTAGAATATGGAGATATTTTTTTTACTAGGTCTTCATTAGTCAAAGCAGGTATTGCTTTTGCTAATGTAAATCTATCCAAAGAGGGGAATTTAACTTATGATGGTCATTTGATTAAAATGAGTCCAGATAAGACGAGATTTTCACCATTCTTTTTATACAATCTATTTAAAACTCCAAATTCACGAAAACAGTTTATTGTTCGAGGAAAGACAGCAACAATGACAACTATTGGTCAAGAAGATATTTCTGATGTAGTAGTCATTTTCCCATCTCTTCCAGAACAACAAAAAATAGCTTCTTTCCTTACAGAAGTAGATACAAAACTCTCCCAACTCACCAAAAAGAAAGCCCTATTAGAAAACTATAAAAAAGGAGTGATGCAACAAATCTTTAGTCAGGAGATTAGGTTTAAGGATGGTGATGGAAATGATTATGGTGATTGGGAAGAGAAGAAGTTGGGAGAGATTGCAACCATAACTACAGGTAGCTCAAACAGAGTGGATTCAAATTTAACAGGGGAGTATGCATTTTTTGATAGGTCACAAGATATTAGAACAAGTGGCATTTATTTGTTTGACGGTGAAGCAATTATTGTGGCAGGTGAAGGTCAAGAATTTATTCCAAAGTATTTTGTTGGTAAATTTGATTTACATCAAAGGACATACTCAATAATGGATTTTAATAAGAATAACGGTAAGTTTTTATACTATTTAATTTATAAGAATAGACATTATTTTTATATTCAGGCAGTGGGTTCAACTGTAAAATCGCTAAGGTTGCCAATGTTTCAAGAAATGAAAATAAAATTACCAAATATTAAAGAACAAACTAAAATCGCCAATTTTTTAAATGATCTAGATGCTAAAATAGAAGTATTAAGCAAGAGCATAGAAAACACAGAGACCTTTAAGAAGGGGTTGTTACAGCAAATGTTTGTATAAGCTTATAGTGTTTTGAGAATTTTTTTAAAGTAAAATATTAAGTATGCATATTTTATACGTAGATGAAAGCGGTGACCCTGGTAAACACAAATACAGTTCACCTCATTTTATTTTGTCGGGTCTCATTATCTCTCAAGAAGATTGGACTCTGTGTTTAGACCGTTTAAAAACTTTTAGGAAATCTATTTATACAACTTACGGCTTAAACCAGAGAACCGAAATACACGCCTCAGAATTAATAAGAATCAATAATTTAAAAGAGTATCAAAAAATAACTAAAACTAATTTTAGTACATGACAAAAATATAATTCATTGAAAACCAACAAATTAAGTGTCAATAAATTAGAATAAAGCATTGATTTTCAGTATATTATATGAATAATCTCACTTATTTTCTAATGAAGAAAACCAA